>JGI24503J29689_10024640_pt1 | contig 15760 bp, 9 predicted proteins | sample BioPla3RNA2_FD_29689 | JGI IMG/M metagenome (IMG submission 29689)
CACATATATACCGACCTATGTAATGATGTCCAGGCTTGGACTTGTAGATACATACGGCGGGATGATTCTGCCGACTTTGCAATATTCACTGGGGTTATACCTTATGAAGCAATTTATGGAGGGCCTGCCGGATGCGGTGCTTGAATCAGCCGGCATAGACGGGGCAAGTGAGTTTATGAGCTATTGGAGTATAGCCATGCCTATGGTGAAGCCCGCATGGTTGACACTGATCATACTCATGATACAGAATCTGTGGAACCTTTCCTCACCCTATGTATACAGTGAAGAGCTCAAAAGCCTGCCGCAGGCCATGAGCCAGATATTAGCGGGTGGTATAGCAAGGACAGGCGTTGCGTCCGCAATTGCCGTTATAATGATGACGGTGCCCATTGTGTCATTTGTGCTTTCACAGAAGAGCATAGTTGAGACAATGAATGCGGCAGGAATGAAAGAATGAGAGGAGAGAATGTATGCGAAAGCTGGGTAAATTGATACTTATTCTCTCTGCGGCGCTGATAACCGTCATGCCCGTTGAGGTTTCCGCGCTTCCCAAGCCGCACCAGACAACAGGGTTTGATACGTATACTTATTCAAGAAGAACGTGGTCCGAGCTGCCACTGGCTCCCGCGTACCGCACTTTGGACGTTGTATCGGGAAATGACCTGGGATTTGGAGATCTTAAAAACCCGAACGATTTATTTGTTGATGAAAAAACGGGACGCATGTATATAGCGGATACCGGAAACAACAGGATTATTTCATGTTCTGTGGATTTTACCGATCCCGTTTCCTATCAGGGAGTTCTAAGGAATGACGGCAGTCTTGATAACTTTTCAGCTCCCACAGGCGTATATGTTGACGTAACAGGTAATATATTCATAGCCGACAGCGGCAACGGAAGATTGATATCGATGGCGCCGGACGGCACCCTTGTCAGAGAATATCCGAAGCCCGTGTCTTCCACCTTTGACAGAAATGTTGCTTATAAGCCTTTGAAAGTAGCGGTTGGCAAATTAGGAGACATTTATGTTATTGCGGAGGGTATCTTTGAAGGAATACTGTCCCTGGACGAAAACGGAGAATTCCAGGGCTATGCCGGCATGATACCGGTCAAACCCAGCGCATGGCAGCTTTTTTTCAGAGCAATATCATCAAGGCAGCAATTGTCCGTTATGAAAGCTTTTCTGCCCATATCGTTTCTGGGTATGGACATGGATGAAAAAGACTTTGTTTATACCGTAAACAAATACGATAAAGGCGAAGACGTTATCAAGCACCTGAATCCCGGCGGCACCAATGTTATGAGGAATATTACCGGTATGTCCGTTATAGGCGACAGGGGAGCTCTTTGGCAAGGCAGCGCAACCGGCAACTCCGAGTTTGCAGATATATGTTATTTGGGCTCCGGCATAGTAGCCGCCGTTGACCGCATCCGCTCACGAATTTTCTTTTATCAGGAAGACGGCACGCTGTTGTTTGCCTTCGGCGGAAGCGGCACCCAGTATGGCTGCCTGTCCAATCCTTCAGCCATAGACAATGACGGATACAATCTTTATGTCCTGGACACAGCAACAGGGCTCATTAATTTCTACGAACCAACCGCATTCAGCATTTGTTTGCTTGACGGAATTACATACTATGAGAATAAGGACTATGATACGGCAAATGAACGTTTTTACCAGGCCTTGCAGCTCTGCACCAATTGTGAGCCTGCTTATGCGGGCATTGGTAAAAGTTTTATGCGGAAGGGGAAATATAGCGAGGCGTTAAAATGTTTTTCACTTGCAGGAGATCGCTACAATTATTCAAAGGCGCTTGAGCGCGTGCGGCAGACGTTTCTCAAAGAGCATTTCACCTGGATATTCGGCTTATTGGTGCTTGTTGGACTTATCCTGCTTGTCAGGTCTGCCGTAAAACGGTATTTTCACAAACCAAAACCCGGCGCTTCAGACAGCGCAATTGTACCGGAAGGAAGGATTTCCGCCTATCTGGACAGCCTGGACTACTGTTTTTACTGCGCGGCACGACCCTTTAAGGGCTTTTATGCGATGAAGTATGAAAAGAGAGGCACTGTTGCGGCCGCAAGCACATTGCTGATTTTGTTTGCAGCAGTGTTTATGCTTAAGGCGAGACTGTCCGGGTACCTGTTACGTCCGGGAGGAGATGTTAACTCCCTGCTTGAAGGAATAAAGGCCGTATTGCCTATCCTGGGATTTTGCGCAGTTAACTGGTGTGTTACCACCCTTTTGGACGGAGAGGGCCGCTTCAAAGATATTTACATGGCAATGTGTTATTCCCTTGCTCCGATGATTATAGTGCAAGTGGTGCTTATTGCGGTTTCAAACGTCATTATACTTGAGGAATTTCCTTTGTATAATGCCGTGGAAGCAATAACCTGGGTATATACCATATTCCTTATTTTAGCTGGGAATCTTACCGTATCGGATTATACGCTGAGTAAAACTGTGGGTACCGCTCTTGTTACCTTGCTGGGAATGGTAGTGGCGGTGTTTCTTCTTACACTGCTGTTTAATCTCTGTTTTGAGATGTTTTCCTTCATCAATATGATATACAAAGACATCAAATTTAGAATTTAGGGGGGGCGGAAATGAACAGAAAGCGTTTTCGGTTATTGAAGGCAGGAATCGTACTGATTTGCCTGATCATAGTTTCATCGGTTTTAGTGAACGCCAATCTGTCTACGGACGCTTCAAGCGTGAATCTTCCGCCTATGTCGCAGAAGCCGTCTCCGGGGAATGCCGTCAGCCGCGGACGTAACATACCTTCGAAAGATGTCCTGAAGAGTGCGGGTTATCAAAAACATGTGCCCGACGGATTTACCGAGTCACTGGAAAATGAATACGCAAAATTACTTTTTTCTGAAAATACAGGCGCCATAGCCCTGATTGACAAGCGTACCGGCCAGGTGTGGCTGTCAAATCCCGATCTTTCAAAAGAAACGGTAATTGCCGGTGATGCTAAAACGGTGCTTAATGCGCAGGTGATATTCAAGTATTATGATGAAAATAACAGGTATGTCATATGGGACAGCTACGGGTATGCCGCGAAGAATGGTGCAATCAGCTCAAGGCTTGAGAATGGGCGGTTGATTGTCAGTTATACGCTGGGCAAGTCGGAGGTTACGATAGAGGATGTTCCGCAGCAAATTGGCGAGGAAAGATTTCTTAAATTCATTTCGGCCTTAAGCGAAGCTGAGCAGAAAAAAATGATGACGACATATTATGTAAAGCAAACCATCCGGGGGGTCAGTGAGAAAACGGCTGCAAGCCTGATAGAGAAATACCCTAACATTATAAATAATGACATCTATACTATCCGCGACGCAAATAACCCCGCACTGCTGGCGAAGGCAAAGGAAAACTGGGACGCCTGCGGCTATACGGTTGAGGACCTGCGTTACGATAACGAAGAAAATGGCGTGATTTCTGAAGTAAAGCAATCCGTAAGATATGTTTTCGATATTGTATACGAATTGGACGGCGCCGGTCTTAAAGTGTCTTTGGATTTGGGAGATATGGATATAAGCGGTCCGCACCCCAACGAAATTCATTTATTGCCTTATTTCGGATGCGGCGCGTCTGACGAGGACGGTTATATTCTTGTTCCTGATGGCAGCGGAGCTTTAATAGGCTTCAATAACGGTAAGATCAATGCGCCGCAGTTTTCGATGAAGGTATATGGACAGGACACTGCGCTGGAGCCTGACAGGCTGACACAAGCGGATGAAAAGCTTTCGATGCCGGTTTGGGGCATTAAAAAAGGAAAAGCCGCCATTCTTGCGGTTATTGAAGAAGGAGCGGCTATTGCCCGGATAGAAGCCGCCGTGTCAGGCAAAGCCAATTCATGGAACACGGTAAGCGCTTTGTTTGAACCTGTGTTGGCAGAGCGTATTGAACGCTCCTATAGCAGCGTAATGCTTGCAAGACAAAACAAGGCGTACGCCGGTATGCTTTCCATTCATTATATGCTTTTATCGGAGGGAGAAGAGGATTACATCGGAATGGCGCAGGCTTACCGAAGCTTACTGCTGAAAACAGGAGGGCTCCCGGACGGGGATGGTATTGAGGGCTATGCTTTGCAGGCCGAAATACTTGGAGGCGTTAAGATTCCCAATAAAAATGCGGTCATTTCAATCGATAAGATAACAGCCATGACAACTTTTTCACAGACACGGGAAATCTGTGAGGATCTGAGACTCAAAGGAGTTTCGGACATCGATGTAAAATTTGACGGGTGGCTGTCAGGCGGTTTGGCCCAAAATTCAGCGCATACATCCAATATTTTAAATGCCTGCGGCGGCAGAAAAGGCCTGTCTGAGCTGGCGGAATATTGTGAGAACGCCGGAATACGGCTGTTTTTATCCACCGGATTTACCCATGTTTCCAGTCCGGGCGGTCTGTTGTCGGGATACCGCAATGCCATAACATTAGGACAGGAATATGCATACAAATACTCTTACAACTATCTGAGCAGATATAAAATTTCCGGAGACGATAAATTATACCAGATTTCGCCAGCTCATTGGGTTTCGGCAGCAGAGGCTTTTTTGAAGACCGGTAAGGGAAAAGGGTATGGTCTGGCTATCAGCGATTTGGGCTCCGCTCTTTATGGAGACTATTACAGACCCAGAGTCATTGAAAGAAATGAAGCAATGTTAGCTGCTTTGAAAGCTCTATCCGCTTTGTCCGGGAAGTATTCCCTGCTGCTGGAAAATCCGAATGCATACGCTTTGTCCGTTGCCACCGGTCTTGATGGCATTCCGGCCACCTACAGCGGATACTATATTTGCGATGAATATGTACCGTTTTATCAGGCTGTCATACGCGGAAGCCTGAATTATACCTGCCCGCCGCTCAACTATGCCGCCGACTTTCAGACAGCCCTTCTGAACGCCGTAGAATGCGGTTCCCAGCTTTCCTTCCTTTTCAGCTATACACGTAACGACATACTGAAGGATAGCGGATATGCCCATCTTGACCGCGGTTGGTACGGCGACTGGACACAATATGCCGCAGAAGCGTATGTTGCGGCTAAAACCGTATTGGACCCGGTAGCCGGGCAGCGTATCGTATCTCACGAACGGCTCATGGACGGAGTATACGTGACAGGTTATGAAAACCGAGCGCTAATTTATGTAAATTACACATCCGAACAGGTAACGGTAAACGGAGTTGAAATACCGGCTTTCGGATTTACATTGGACCGGGGGGAGGGATAAAGCTATGAAAACTAGGAGATATGTTTCGTTTGAAAGGAAAAAGGCAAAATGGGGATATGTGTTTGTCCTGCCGCTTCTTTTCGGAATGATATTCTGCTTTGGCATTCCTTTTATCAAGACGGTGTGGTATTCCCTGTCGAAAGTAAATATCGGCCTGGACGGAATAAATTTGGAACGTACAGGCGTTTTAAACTATTATAACGCACTGTTCAAGGACATTTTTTTCCGCGAATATGCTGTCTCTTCCCTGCTGACCATGCTGATCAACATACCGCTGCTAATGGTTTTTGCCTTCTTTTCGGCTTCAATCCTTAATACAAAGTTCAGGGGACGTTCTTTTGTGAGGGCGCTGTTTTTCCTTCCCCTTGCGCTTACATCATCCGCATTCATGTCTTTTACTTTAAATGACGGCATGACACAGCTGATGAGCAATGAACTGGTGAATAATGAATCACTGATGACGCTGCAAAGTTATAATATTGGCCGGTGGCTTATGGATAACGGTTTCTTGCCGAAGATAGCGTCGGATTATTTATCGGTGGCCTTCGACAGGATAAAGGAAATAATCAACTATTCCACCGTCCAGATATTGATATTCCTGACAGCCCTTCAGTCAGCGCCAAAGGAACTATATGAAGCAGCCAGGGTTGAAGGCGCAACAGGGTGGGAATTGTTCTGGAAAATTACATTTCCTTTGTCCAGTACGTTCCTGCTGCCCTGTGCGATATACACCATCGTTGATTGGTCCATGAGCATTAATAACAAAGCGGCGCAATATTTAAATGATATGGGCATGAAAAACTATGATTTTGGCCTGTCCGCGGCCATGGCCATTATTTACAGCACGGCTGTTCTGCTGTGTATAGCCGCTGTTACCATATTGATGAAAAGGATGGTAAAAAAATATGATAGCTAAGCAGTCCTTGATTGACAATATCAGGCGTAAGTCTCCGGAGGTTTATAAAAGCAAAGCCGTAGGCCTTGTATGGCGGTTTTTCAAGCTTGTTTTTATTTTGGGTGTGGCGTATGTAATTCTTTACCCCGTAATAATTAAGCTTTTTAATGCATTAAAGTCAAAGGAAGATATGTATGATTTATCAATATTTTTAATTCCGAAACACCCCACCCTTTATTACTTCAAAACGGCGCTGGAATTTATGCCATATGGGAAGCTTTTGGCAAATACTGTCTTCCTTTCGGTTGTTGCCGCATTTTTGCAATTAACAGCGTGCACTTTATCGGCATATGCCTTGGCCAGGTTTAATTTCAAACTCAGGAAAGTGATGTTTTTCGGAGTCATTCTGATGCTGGTTTTGCCGCCCCAGGCTTATATGCTGACCACCTACAGCCAGTTCCGTTATTTTGACGGCTTCGGACTCTTAAAATTATTTGGTATACAAGGCAGCGTCAACCTGTTGAATACAACCATACCGTATTTTATTCTGTCCGCGGGTTGCTGTGGCTTCAAAAATGGTGTGTTTATATATGTGCTTAGGAACTTTTTCGAGACACTGCCTAAGGAGTTGGAGGAAGCAGCCTATATTGACGGGGCGGGTATGTTCAGGATATTTTATTCGGTTATGCTTCCAAACGCCAAACCGGCCCTGATCACGGTGTCAATGCTGGCTTTTGTCTGGACATGGAATGATACGTTTTATGCGAGCCTTCTTGCCCCGAACATGAAGCTTATGTCTCAAAGCCTTGCACAATTGGCATTAGGGTTTCACAGATCGCTGAACATATTCGGATATGCAACCGAAAATCTTAATGATGGAAACAGGCTGGAGATTTCCGGTGCAACCAATGCCGGTTCGTTTTTGATTATTTTACCGCTGATAATAGTATTTTTTGCAGCACAAAAATATTTCACCGAAAATTCGGAACGTACCGGTTTAACCGGGATGTAACGGTATTAACGCGTTACGGCCGCTACGGCCGAGCGGCTGAACGCTTTAATAAATAAAAAATAAAAATATCAGGAGGGAATGAAGTTATGAGTCAAAAAGCATTTTTGCGCAAAGTGGTTGGTTGTCTGCTAATAATGATCATGCTGGCAAGCCTGACTGCCTGTGGAGGAAAACCGCAGGAAACTACGGCAACCAAGCCAACGCCTGCTGAGACTACAAAAGCAACAACTGCAGCAACAACGACTGCCGAGCCTGTCCGCGACCTAGGCGGACGTACAATCAAGATAGGATCCTATAATCAATTAATTGTGCCGCAGGAGAGCAATCCTAATTATGCAAAAATCATGGATTTGCTGGAATCAGTTCAGAAAAAGTACAATTGCAAGTTTGAAAATGTAGTGCCTGAAGGAGGACTGACAGCTTTTTCGGATTTGCTGAATACACAGATAGCTGCCGGGAATATTGAATATGATGTTTTCAATATACATGTTTACAGAATAAGTCCTCATGCTCAGATTTTAGGTACTATCGCGCCCATAGACGATTATGTGGACTTAACCGATCCAAGGCTTGACCACAGCATGATGGAATCCAGCAAATATAAGGGTAAAATTTATGGGTTCAGAGCTGCCGTGCCTGAAAACGGGTTGTTCTTTTTATTTAATAAAAAGGTGCTGTCCGACAACGGCATAGACCCGCAGACGCTTTATGATTTAGCATCCAATGGCAAATGGACATTTGAGAAGCTTCGCGAATATGCTCTGCGCTGCGCTAAGGACACGGGAGATCCTGCAACGTCAATTTACGGCGTAGGTTTCTATGGTTGGTTCTGGACGGTTGCAAACTATATATATGCCAATGATTCATCCCTTACTGTCGGGCAGGACGAGAATACCAAAATAAATCTGGATGATCCCAAAGCTATTGAGGCTTTGCAATTTCTTTACAATTTAATGTATGTGGATAAGGTTGTATCGCCTTCAACAGCAGTATGGGATAATGACAAGAATCTTTTCCTGAACAATCAGATGGCGTTTTATAATACTTATTACTGGCATGAGTCAAATCTGAAGACCTTTAAGGAAAGACTCGGGGAAAACCTTGGTATTCTGCCCATGGTAAAGGGTAAAGAGGAATATGAGATCACCAATACCGGAGCTACATCACTTACTTATTTCTTCAATGCAAAGAGCAAGGATATAGACATTATCGTTAAGGCGGTCACTGAATACCTGACAGGTCTACGGGATATTTCCTACCCGCCGGATCAGGAATTCGTATTTGCAGACAATCCTTCAGTACAGACCAACCTGGACTTTGACGAAAACAACATCAAAATGCTGAGACTTCTGAATCTCGGTAAAACCATATACTATCCCGTATTAGGAGAAGAATTCAGAACAAAGGTCACAGAAAGCGGCTTTGGTTTGTATGGAGGAGAAGAACCACGGGCATGGGTTGAAGCCAATAAGGCGATGGCTCAGCAATTAATTAATGATCTGTATTCAAAATAGAAGTCTTAATTTGTACAGGAGAACAGCCGGGACAGATGCCGGGCAGATTATAGTGTCCGGCATCCCCAGTGCTGACTGGTACACCTCTGAACGTAACCGCAGCCGGATGAAAGGTTAAAATACTATGGATATAAGCAATCGGTTTATGTTGCTGTATAATGTGCCGGGATATGAACAAAACGGCACAAAGCGGGTGCTCTTGCGTGCTCTGGACACCGTTGCAGAGCCTGAAGAACAAGCTTTCTGGCGCCTTATGAACGAAAACGGGAAAGACGTGCTGAACCGAAAACTCAGGCGGCTGCCCGATACTTTCGGCATGAGGCTATGGGAGTGTGATTTCAGCGATATAAAGTTTTTGGACAGATATTTCGTTGAGGTTACTCTGTCTGATACGAGTACGCTGCGTACCGGTATTTTTCCAATAAGGCAGCATTTGATATGTGACAGCGTGCTTCCGTTTATTACCGTATATAACGCTCATGCGAGACTTGCTGTTGATCACAGCGGAGGAGGATATTATGATTGCAATTCCATGATGGGAGAAGCTTATTCACATGGGGTATTTCTCAACGGACTTCTTCAGATGCTGATTTATCAAAAAGCGCACCTAAATGACGGGATGGAGAAGGAGTTGCTGAAATACTCACAAATAGCCTTCGACTATCTGTTAGCGTTGATTTACCGTCAAAGCGGTGAATTTCTCAATGCGTTGCCTGAGCGTCCCTTTGATCCGGGCCATTTAAACTCCATTATCAATACGCAGGAAGGGCTATATGGTTTTTCGGCCTATATTGATCTTTGTAAAAATATTGATCCCGAAAGGTCAAATGATAAAAATTACCAGATTGCAGTCAAGTGTGTGCAATTCCTGGAAGACGCTTATAATAAGGGGGCAAGGGGTGCATATCCTCATGGTGAAAACCTTATAGTAGTTTATTTTCATCTGTATCAATATTCGGGCGAGTTTAAATGGATGAAGAAGGCATCCGATTACCTGACGAATCTTATGGATACTGTGGATTTAAGGGAAATGGAAAGAGGATGCTGGCGCGGAATACCGCTTTTTGAAGGCTTATATCTGATGTGCCGTTCGTTTCCCGTGCAGGCCGAAAAAAATGGGTGGATTAAAAAAGCCGCGGAGCTTAAGCAGTATTACCGGCATGTTTTGGAGCGCAACGCTTTCAATATCTTTCCCGTGTCGTCAAAAGAGTATGCGGCGCATGAGTGGGATCACATGGAAGAAATGCCTAACGGGTGCGGACCCGGCAAATGGATGGCAAATTGCTACCGCCTTACTTCTGCTTTGGATGCATGCTTCATAGGAATGCTTACAAATGATAAGGAGCTGGAAAGGGTTGCGACGGGAGAGCTGAACTATATTTTAGGGATGAATTTCGGATTGCCTTCGGATATGACCGTTATGGCGGAAAACAACGGAAAGCCCGAGAATGCGTCCTTTATTAACGGGCTGCCCGGAAGGCATGCAAAAGCATGGAGCAAATGGTACTTTAAAATGGGCAATGAAAAATGGATGAGCATAGTAAACGGCTACATGATTGAAAATGGCTGTTTCGCTTATAAGGATGACTGGAAGCACTCCGAAACCTTTATAAAAACAGACGGGATTTTCATATACGCGGCATGTGTTTATGACGAATGGCTCTATAATAATATGAATGCCACAGGCTGAGAAAATCAGCTCTGATCTGATTGTCGGAGTTATTAATTGAAACCTGCAAAGCATACCTCAATGTAAGATTTATATGCTGCCGCATCAGCCATGGCCAATTGCGCCCGCCTGCTGTCAAAATTGATACAGGGTGGATTGCTATACTTTACAGTTACTTAAATATTGGAAGGAAGATAACATTGTATGAAATTGCACGACCGTAAACCCGATATAGAAAACCTGTACAAGGTGCTCCGCCGTATGGAGCCAGGCCGTCCGACATTATTTGAGTTTTTTATGAACCATCCTTTGTATGAGCGGCTTGCCGGACGAAAATTAACACATACGGGAAATCCCGGCCTTGATTGGCTTCATCTTCTTGTGGACGCGTTTGCGGCGGCAGGATATGATTTTTCACTTGCAACAGGCTGCGACATGTATTTCGAGACCGGTAAAAAGCATAAGGAGAGTACCATTTCACTAAACGACGGATTTGTCATAACAGACTGGAAATCCTTTGAGGAGTATAAATGGCCTGTTCCTGAGGATTATGACTATTCACGCCTTTCCGATATCAAGGCTTTTATGCCTGAGGGTATGAAGCTGATGGTATGCGGCCCGCTTGGTGTGCTGGAAAACACTGTGGCGCTTATGGGCTATGAAAACCTATGCCTTATGCTGTATGAGGAACCGGATTTGGTTAAAGCCGTAACCGGTAAAATAGGGGATATTCTATACCGGTATTATGAAATTTCACTGTCATATGACACAGTTGGCATTTTGATGGTGGCAGATGACTGGGGTTTCAAAAGTTCGACGCTGATATCTCCGGAGCACTTAAGGGAATACATATTTCCATGGCATAAAAAATTAGTGGATTTGGCGCACAGTCACGGAATTCCTGCCATACTCCACTCCTGCGGATATCTTGAGGACATTATGGACGATGTGATTAATCTGGGTTACGACGGCAAGCATTCTTTCGAAGATACCATCAAGCCGGTTGAGGAGTCCTACGAGCGCTGGCACGACAGGATTGCCATACTGGGTGGAATAGACATGAATTTCATGGTTAACGGCACAGAAGAAGAAATTACCGCCCGCAGCGCAAACATGCTGAAAAGAACCGCAGGACGCGGGGGATATGCGCTGGGGACGGGAAACAGCGTACCGGAGTATATACCTTTTGAAAACTTTCACGCAATGCTGAAAGCAGCTTTGAATGACTGAAAAATAAGCGTTGTTTTTTAGGATAATAAATTATACGAAAATTTACAAAATATCAGACTAGGAGTTTTGAGATGATTTACAGTAAAGAAGAACTTTTTACAGACAATCAACAACGTACCTATCCTGCTTCGGCAGATGCCTGCAAGTTTCTTCTTGGAGGGATAGGCACAGGGAACGTATCTGTTGGTTCACGCGGGCAGCTTTGTGATTGGGAGATTTTTAACACCCAGGGCAAGGGTAATATTCTTCCATACACATTTTTTTCGCTCTGGACCAGGGGCGATGACGGCAAGCCCGCCACCCGGGTATTGGAGGCCGAACTGAATAAGCCTTATGAACGGTCGCACGGCTATTTGTCGGCTGAAGTGGGAGGACTGCCGCGTTTTTCTTCTGCACGTCTTAAGGCGGAGTATCCGTTTGTGTCGGTGGAGCTTGAAGATGAAGCGTTGCCGCTTTCGGTCACAATGGAAGCCTTTACTCCTTTTATCCCTCTAAATTATAAGGATTCCGGCCTCCCGGCCGCCGTATTAAGGTATCGCGTAAAAAATGAGACCGGTAATGCAAGGGAGGTTTCAATAGCCGCATCTCTGGCAAATGCCGCTGGTTTCGGGGGGTACAATTTATTTGGGGATATCTGGGTTAAAAAGCCGGGACTTAATACCAAAAAGCAGGAGAATGGGTTAAAAGGCATTTATTTTACATGTCCCGAGCTGGATGAAAACGATCTTTCATATGGAAGCATGGCACTTGCAACGCCGGATACCGAAATAAGCATGAAGCCTACCTGGTTGCTGGGTGGCTGGTTTGACTGCATTCATAATTTCTGGGATGATTTTGCACAGGACGGCCGTCTGGAGGAAAAGGCCGAAAATAAGGCTGTACCTTCAAAGTTCGATCATGTGCCCAATTTGAGGATCGGTTCGCTCGCCATACATAAAACCATTGAACCACATGCCGAAGAAACCTTTACCTTCATTTTGGCATGGCATTTTCCCAACCGTCCCAAGACCTGGATGGGGCATATATGTCCTGCCGACAATAACAAACCCGAGAGGGTGAAAAACTATTACACCCTGTATTGGGAAAATGCGTGGGAAGCGGCATATTATCTTTACAGCGGTCTGGACAGGCTGGAAAAAGGTTCCCTCGACTTCAGGCGTGCTTTGTTTACCTCCACATTGCCAGGTTATGTGATAGAAGCTTTAGCAGATAATATAACCGTTATACGCAGTACTACCTGTTTCAGGCTATCCACCGGAGAATTCCTGGCATGGGAAGGCGGCTTTAACCGCCGGGGCTGTTGTGAAGGGAACTGCACCCATGTCTGGAATTATGCTCAGACGCTGGCTTTTCTGTTTCCGGAGCTGGAACAAAGCATGCGTAAAACTGAATTTCTGGTCGAAACCGATGATGATGGAAATATGGCGTTCCGGGCCATGCAAGTGTTCGGGGATCCCAAATGGGATATGCTTCCGGCGGCGGACGGCCAGTTGGGATCTGTGATACGGCTTTATCGGGACTGGAAATTCTCAGGAGACGACTCATTTTTAAAATTGGTGTGGAAAAAGGCTCAAAAGGCTCTGGAATTTGCTTTCGGTTACTGGGATTCCGATGGTGACAGCGTGCTTGACAGCCGCCAGCACAATACGTATGATATTGAGTTTTACGGACCGAATTCACTGACAAATTCTATTTTCTTTGCCGCGCTGAAAGCCGGTGCGCGCATGGCCGAGCATATGGGAGACCATGCGGCGGCCGAACGCTACCGGAAAGCCCTAAAGAAAGGTGCGGACTCACTGGACAAATTGTTGTGGAACGGTGAATACTACGCGCAGTCCATCGAAGATGTAAATCAATATAAATATCAGTACGGGAACGGCTGCTTGTCGGATCAGTTGCTGGGACAGCAGCTTGCTCATGTTTCGGGATTGGGCTACATCCTTCCGTGCGATCATGTGAAGAGTGCCATTCTGTCGGTGTTCAGGTATAACTTCCGAAACAGCATGAGAAAGCATGATAATGTGCAAAGAACCTATGCCCTTAATGATGAAAAAGGACTGTTGTTATGCTCATGGCCGTACGGCGGCCGGCCAAAGCTTCCATTTATCTACTGCGACGAAGTATGGACGGGGGTAGAGTACCAGGTGGCATCGCATCTGATATTTGAAGGTTTTATTGAGGAAGGGCTCACGATTGTAAAAGCACTTCGTGAACGCTTTACGGGCGAAAACCGCAATCCGTTCAATGAAATTGAGTGCGGCAATCATTACGCGCGGTCCCTTGCAAGCTGGGCGCTGCTTGTAGCCTTGTCGGGCTACCGCTTCGACCTGCCGAACAAACGTATTTCTTTTGCCCCTGCCATTAATGCCGAAAACTTTTCATGCTTTTTTTCCACCGGCAAGGCATGGGGTATTTACCGTCAGAAGAAGGACTCTGAAAACGGTACGGTATCCCATGAAATCGAAGTACTTTATGGGAGTCTTGAAGGAATAGAGGTAAATAGCGGCCTTGAGGATAAGCAAACAGCAAAGTAAAACCGGTGAGCTGCTGACACCCGGCTATAAAACAATTGGAGGAATAAGGATTATGGGAAAACAATACCGATGCCTGTATAATTTGGATATGGGTATGATACCGTCACATATAGTGCCGGTGGACGGTGAAGAGATCACCCGGGAAGGTGTTGAGTATTATGTGAAGGAAGTGGCCAATACTGACGTAGATGCTTATATGGCGTGCCCCACTTATTTGAGGCTGCCGCTCTGGAGGTCTTCCATTGAGCCTCACTGGCGCGATATAGCTCCTGAAGAGACCGAGCCTGTCTTGCCCAGGAATTTCATTGAGACCACCTATTACCGCATAAGGCGCTACATCCTAAAAGGCGGGGATCCGGTGGGAGATATCGTGAACGCCTGCAAGAAATACGGGATAGCGGCGTTTTTTTCCTATCGTATGAATGACATTCATCATACCTATGATCCGGGCAATAAAAACCTGGATGCATTCTGGAGGGAACATCCCGAACTGTATATCGGGGAAGGATGGGCGTATGCCGAACAATTCCAGCAGGATTACATGCGTGACGAGGTGCGTGAGCATTACTTCCGCTTGCTCGAAGAATTGACCGAAATGTATGATATAGACGGGCTGGAATTGGATTTTATGCGTGGAGGACGTTACTTCAAGGCTGCAGAGGTTTCACAGGGCATGGCTGTGATGACTGAGTTTGTCAGGCGCGTGCGAAATATGCTGGACCGGTATGGCAGGGAAAGGGGAAAAACGATGTCTCTGTGCGTTCGTGTCCCCCATTGCCTTGAGTGGGCCAGGGGAATGGGTCTGGATGTTGAAGGCTGGGCCGGCCAAGGGCTTGTGGACATGATTAATGTTACATCACCGAATACCTTTACTACCTCGGTTTTCACCGGAATAAAGACATATAAGGAAGCAGCGGCTAATGCTCTGATTTACGGGGAACTATATCCCTTTATAAATCACAATGAACGCATCACCACAATAAACGAGCTCACTACCGCTGCGCATCACCTGCTTTCCGAGGGAGCGGACGGGATTTCCTTCTTTAATTATCCGGCTCACCATAAAAGATATCTGGCACCCACCAGCCTGCTTCCGCAGGCATTCCATAATGAGCTCCGTCCCTCCGATCTTCGCTCGATTACAGACAGGGAGGCGCTTGCGGATCTGCCGCGGCATTATTTCATTTACTTTCAGCAGATAGAGAGCATACGTCCCGACGCCGGCCTGAAAAGAGACCGAAAGCTGCCGATACAGATGTGGGAGTTCAAACTGAAAATGCACGAGTGGCGGGATAAATACAGATCAGCGGCGCTGCGGGTGGAAATGGCGGAAGCTTGCCACGGATTCCCTCTAATTGTGGTTGTAAACGGACGGGAACTTACGGAATTCATAGCAAGCGGAGAGCTTTTCCCGCCAGATGATATAACCAATCTTCCCTCTCCGCATAATACAAGGTTTTACAGTCTGCCAACCGATATTTTATCCGATGAGAACACAGTAGAAATCAGGGCCTATGACTTGCCGGGCAATACCTGGGATAAAAAGCTTACGATTGCGGGATGTGAAATCGCTCTGTACAAGGAAGCCATTCCGTATCCTAAAGGCAACGGCTGCTGCCTCTGATGGATATGTAATTAAAAAACCTTGATCTGTTTATATCAAATTG
>JGI24503J29689_10011964_pt1 | contig 15710 bp, 12 predicted proteins | sample BioPla3RNA2_FD_29689 | JGI IMG/M metagenome (IMG submission 29689)
TAACATATGGCAATAAAGATATAACAAAGTTGTTTTCTACGAAGAAAATCAGAGAAAAAGGGAGAAGACAGAATGTGGACCAAAAAAATGTTCGGCGTTGAAAAACCCATCATAGCACTTCTTCATGTCCGGGCGTTACCGGGCGATCCATTATATGACAGCGAGGGCGGATTGGAAAAGGTAATATCCATTGCAGAAAAGGAACTGGCAGATTTGCAGGATGGTGGCGTTGATGGTATTGCTTTTGCCAATGAATTCAGCTTGCCATATCAAAAAAAAGTGGATTATGTTACCGTATCGACATTAGCCTATATTATTGGCAGATTACGCTCCAAAATTCATGTCCCATATGGGATAAATGTGGTAATGAACCCATTTGCTTCTATTGACTTAGCAGCAGCGACCGGTGCGAGTTTTGTCAGAAGCGCATTTACCGGAGCATATGTGGGAGAAGCGGGGATTCTTGATACGGATGTAGCCAATGTAGTTCGCCGTAAACATTATTTGTGTGTCCCTGATCTGAAGATGTTTTATAAGGTTAACCCTGAGTCGGATACATATTTGGCACCTAGAGATATTGATCTTATCACAAAATCCATTATATTCCACTGCGCGCCCGATGCGTTGTGCGTTTCTGGCGAAAGCTCCGGCTCAGAAACTGATACTAATTTGCTTAAGAAAGTCAGTGGAATAGCTGGAGATATCCCTGTATTTTGCAATACAGGTTGCAATGTACAGAACATTATTGAAAAGCTTCAGTGCTGTGATGGAGCTTTTGTTGGAACCACATTCAAAATTGATGGAAAATTCCACAATGTTGTGGACCCAATGAGAGTAAAGGAATTTATGGATACCGTTAAAGCATATAGAAAAACCCTGGAATAATAAAGGAGGTTAAATATGGGAGCATACTTCGTTGGAATAGACATAGGTACTTTTACCAGCAAAGGCGTATTGATTAATACATGTGGAGAGATCATTTGTCAACATTCTGTTCAGCATGGAATGGAAAACCCACAGCCGAAATATTTCGAGCACGATGCTGAAAAAATCTGGTGGTATGACTTCTGTACAATTAGCCAAATGCTCCTTGAAAAATCAGGAATTCCATCAGATAGTATTAAAGCCATAGGCATAAGTACCTTGGGATGCGATTGCCTCCCTGTTGACGAACAATGCAAGCCCCTTCGAAAAGCAATTTTATATGGCATTGATGCGCGTTCCGAAAAGGAAATTGAGTATCTTACATCCTATTATGGCTCTGAGAAGATTAAAAAGATATTTGGCAGACCTATGAATTCGGGCGATATTGCCGGGAAGATTCTCTGGATCAAGAATAATGAGCCTGAGGTATACCGAAAAACATATAAATTCCTTACAGGTACATCTTATATAGTTGCCAAATTAACGGGGAATTATTGTATTGACAGATATTTAGCATATGCCTCGTTTCGTCCAATGTATCGGATGGATGGACGAATTGACACTGAGATGTGCCATCCCATCTGTTCTCCCGAACAACTTGCAGAAGCAAAAACCGTAACGGATATTGCGGGCTTTGTTACACCGCAAGCTGCTGCAAAAACCGGATTGAAAGCCGGAACTCCTGTTATCACGGGAACGGGTGATTCCTGTGCGGAGGCCATAAGTTCCGGCGTAGTAAAGCCCGGCAACATGATGATACAGTTTGGATCTACTCTGTTTATAAATTTCTGTACAGCTCACCTGGTGGAGGATGATCGTGTCAAAGGAACGACCTTTACAGTTCCAGGCACTTATGTAGTCTCAGCGGGGACCAATACAGCGGGTACGCTAACACGTTGGTACAGGGATACAATATTCCCGGATTATATTGAGGCAGAGAAAAGTACCGGAGAGAATGCATTTGCAAAAATGGCAGCGGATGTGGACGATATTGAACCCGGAAGCTGCGGGTTGATAACGCTGCCATATTTCGCTGGAGAAAGGAGCCCGATCAACGATGCGAAGGCAAAGGGAATGGTGTTTGGGCTAACCCTTGCACATACACGCAAACATTTATATCGTTCAGCGCTCGAGTCAGTAGGCTATTCTGTTGCTCAGATATTCGATGTGTTTAGAGAGCACCATATTATCCCTGAAAAGATTATGGCCATGGGCGGCGGAATCCAAAATCGTCCCTGGATGCAAATCGTTGCAGATATTGTGGGTGTTACGCTTAATATTCCAAAGATTATAGTGGGTGCCTCCTATGGGGATGCGCTGATGGCAGCGCTGAGTGCCGGGTATTTCAAAGACTTCAGAGAATTGGAAAGTGTTATAGAAATAGCAGATGAGGTGAAACCGGATAAAGAACGACATATCACCTATCAGAAATATCTAAGGCTCTATACGGAACTCTATAAAGCAAACAGAGATTTAATGCATCAAATATAACCGGGGAAAAGAGGTTCTTTATGCTAAAACTCAAAATGGAACAACTAGCCGGTATGAATTGCCATTATGTCCGTCATTCACTGGATTATTTCCTTGACTCTATGTGCAAATTGGGGATAAAGAACATCGAGTTGTATGATGCGGGCCAGCATTATTTTGCGGAATTCTTCACAGCAGCTATGGTGAAGGATTTGAGAAAGAAAATTGAGGACAGAGGTTTAAAACTAATCTGCGTTACACCCGATCAGGTACTGTACCCTTATAATATTGCTGCTAGTGAAGACTACCTCAGAAAGATCAGCATTGAACATCATGTAAGAACATTGTATCATACAGCATTGTTAGACTGTAAATTAATGCTTCTCACGCCTGGTTTTGGCAATCTCAACGAATCCAGAGAAGAAGCATGGAAGCGCTCTGCTGAAGCGATTCATTTCCTGGCGGAGCGTGCTGACAGCTTAGGCGTGAGTATTGGGTTGGAGCATCTTACACCGATTAGCTCAAATCTTATTAATACTGCTGCTGATATTCGCAGAATGTTGGATACAGTTGCACATCCGGCGGTCAAAGCACTTGTGGATGTAGTGCAGGTTTGTACCGTTGGTGAAACACTGGATGAGTACTTCCGCATTTTGGGAAAGGATTTGGTTCATATTCATCTCGTGGATGGAACTCCCGGCGGCCATCTTGCTTTTGGCGATGGGGAACTGCCTATGAAAGAGTTCATGCGAACAATTTCACGTAACAATTATACAGGTTTTCTTTCCATGGAAATAGCTCACCGCCAGTATTTCATGGAGCCGGAAAAAGCTGATGAGAAATCAATTGCGCTATTTCAAAAGTGGATAAATGAACTGGACGAATAACGGTAAGGGCTATAAAATGGAGAAAGGAGCATTGTTGCATGACAAAGATTCTGGAAGCCGTACATCGGTGTCTTGAGAAATTCGTTAGCTTGGTACATGATTTTGCGGCCGTTATTACAGGTTTATTTATATTGATTTGTTTTTTGCAAGTGACCTTGCGCTATGTTTTTAACAGCCCTATCTACGGCGCGGATGAAATTGTTGTAGCGCTTATGATTTGGTCGATGGCATTAGGATTTACAGTTTTATATTGGAATAATGAACATGCAGTTATTGAGTTTTTATTGAGAAAACTTCCGCGTTTTTTTACAGTTATTGTTTACAACATTACAAATATCGGCATATTGACATGCAGCTATATATTTTTTTCTGGCGGGATAACTTTGTTCCAGCTGCAGGTAACAACAAAACCAAGAATGGGTTTGCCCTTTCCCAAGGCGTACTATTATGCATTGCCGATGGCTGTCATGGGTGCCTTGATGTTACTCTTGTGCGGCTTCCGTACAGTTGAATATCTGATCACACGTAATAATAATCTTATGAAGAGTACATTACCGGAGGAAGGGGTTGAGTCAGTTGATTGATCCTATAGTATGGATATGTCTGGCATTATTTGTCGTCACGCTGTTATTGGAGGTTCCGATTCCTTTCAGTATGTTGATTTCCAGTGCGGTATACATCCTGTACAAAGGGGATAGCTTTGTAATGTTTGCATCACAACTATCTGTGTCTTTTGCAAACTTCACCATGTTAGCAGTTCCTGCGTTCCTGTTTGTAGGGCTGTTTATGAATGATACTGGACTATCGGATGGTTTTTTCGATTTTGTAGATAAATGGATTGGTCACCTTAAGGGCGGTATGGCTCATGCCAATGTTGTTGCAAGCATGATATTTGCAGGTATGTCCGGTTCTGCGTTGGCGGATGCAGGCGGAATTGGCGCAATTGAAGTGAAGACCATGCGCACGGCAGGCTATGATGAAGGCTTTTCTGTGGCTGTCTCAGCCGCATCGTCAACCCTTGGCCCTATCATTCCCCCCAGCATAAACTTTATTATGTGGTCGTTTCTAAGCGGTGCTTCCACATTGGGTATGTTTTTGGCAGGTATCATTCCAGGCATATTGAGTGGTATCATGCAGATGGTATGGATTGTAATTTCTATTAGATACTTAGGTGTTAAAGCGCCTTTTAGAGCAAAAACAAGCTGGTCCGAGCGAATTAAAATCACTGTCAAATCCCTTCCAATTCTTGGAGGTCCGGTGATTTTAGTCGGCGGTATAATGACCGGTGTATTTACCCCCACGGAATGCGGTGTTGTGGCGGCAGTTTATTGTTTGATTGTGAGCATTTGCACTGGCCATTTTAGTTTTAAAATATTGAGGAAATCTTTACGCGGCACACTTTCATCTGCTGCTATGGTTTTGGCTCTATGCGGCACGGGATTGGTTTTCAACTGGATGATTACTGTTAGTGGTTTGCTGGGTGTGGTGTCAAATGCGCTGCTGAATATTGGAAATGTATATATAATTCTGCTCTTGCTAAATCTGTTGATCTTATTCCTCGGATGTTTTCTCGGGTCTGCCCAAATCCTGGTCTTGCTGGCTCCCTTGCTTATATCAATTGCTGAAGGTTGTGGACTTGATCTGATTCATATGGGCGTAATGGCGGTATTTAGTTGTACTGTTTCCCTCATGACACCACCTGTTGCACCGTCTTTATTTGTTACGGCAAAGGCGTCGGGTGCTTCTTTTAACAAGTCCTTGAAATATGGATGTCAATTTTTAATTCCATTGGTAATTACATTGCTTATTATTTCTTATGTTCCTGCGGTTACGCTATGGCTGCCAAACGTTCTTGGAGCACTGAAATAAAAGCTTGTGTAGTTATTAAAAAAATAAAACTTTAAGGGAGGGTTTAAAATGAGTAAAAAAATCTTAGCTATCATTGTCTTGGTACTTTCAGTGGCAGTTTTGGTAAGCGGTTGCTTAAACCAAAGTACAACCAATACTGCAACATCCACTACTGCTGCGGAAAAAGCTGCAACACAGCCTGCTGAAACGACATCCGCAACCGCGCAGAAAAAGGCATCCAGGGTATTTAAAATTGGCGCGACCTCCACTGCCAAAGACGCAATGGCAGTGGCAGGCCAGCACTTCGTCGACCGCTGCAATGAACTTTTGGGCGAAGAGATCACTTTTGAATACTATACGGGCGAACAGCTGGGCAATACATCAACTATGCTGGAAAATATGCAAGTCGGCTTGCAGGAAGGTATGACTGTCGCCTTGGACGCGTTGGCGGAATATTCACCGGATCTTGGTATCATGAGTATGGCCTTTGTGTTTAAGGATCACGCACACTTATTCAAATACTTAGAATCTGAATATGGTAAGAAAGCTTTTAACAAGCTTGAGGAAGCGGGATTCCATGTCTTGAATTACAATTTCAGGAAGAATCCGCGCTTGATTTTTGCAAAGAAGCCCATTAAGGTTGCGGATGATCTCAATGGAGTAAAGTTCAGGGTTCCTGATATTACTATGTTTGAGAGAAATTTCCGCACATTGGGTGCAGTTCCCACGGTGGTTGCCTGGAGCGAGTATACTTACGCGTTGATGCAAGGTGTTGTGGATGCCGGCGAGTGTACATATGAGAATGTCGTGGATAATGATTTCCATAAGTATGCGCCCTATATTTCCCTGGTGGATTACGCGTACCCGCTGGAGTCAATTGTTCTGTCTACAAAGGCTTGGGAATCTTTGACTGCCGAGCAGCAAAAGATTGTGCAGCAGTGTGCCGATGAAGCATCGAAGCTCTTCAATGAATCTATCGTAAAAAGCTGGGAAGAAGATAAGAAAATCATACTTGAAGATGGCGGTCAATTTGTGGATTTTGATAAAGAAACTTTCATGAAAAAGATTGCACCCCTTGCAGAAGAACTGGAAAAGGAAGGCTTCTTTGATACCGAAGGTCTTTATGATTACGTACAGAGCTTGCGTGACAAATGATCTGTTGATGTGATGGGGGATGCAGCCATCCCCCGGAACTTATTATCTTCATAAAGGATGATATAGTGTGAAAAATTTAAAACTATCGCAGTTTGCAGGCTCAAATTTTCATTATGCAAAGTATTCCTTCGAATATTTTCTTGAATCGATGGAACGGCTTGATATCCATTTGATTGAGTTGTATTCGGCTTGTCCGCATTTTAGTATCTTTGATTCAAGTATTGCGGACGTAAGAAACTTATTTCGTAAATTCAAGAAACGGAATATTGCAATTTGCTGCACAACTCTTGAGCAATGCACTTACCCCTTGAATATTGCTTCAGAAGATGTACATGTGCGGGAAAGGACAATACAGACACTCGAAAGGATGATCGAATACACAGCGATGCTGGAATGCCCATACACACAAGTTCTTGGCGGGAGAGGCAGCTTTGATTTGCCTGAAGAAGACGCATGGAAGAGGGCGGTTGAAGGTTTCATCCGTCTTTCAGAGCGGGGAAAAGAATGCGGTGTAACTATGGTCATCGAAGAATGCACGCGTTACACTTCAAATGTTGTATATTCTACGCCTTTGACGAAAAAAATCGTTGATGAAGTTAATAGCCCTTATTTTAAAGCTATGCTGGATAACTGCGCAACAGAAACTGCAGGTGAAGATTTTGCATCTTGCGTGGAAATGCTTGGTGAAGCATTCCGTCACATGCATTTTGCAGATGGTACCCCTGGCGGCCACTTAATTCCTGGCGAGGGCCAGCTTGACTTGTTGGCTGTTCTCAGAGCACTGGATGATAATGATTACAAAGGTGCGATTTCGTTTGAACTGTATAACCGGAAATATGAACTTGAACCGGAACTTTATATGCGTAAATGCTTTGAATTTGCTAGAGCTTTGTTCTAATAGTCATTAATTTTGGGGTGCAGAAAATGTCAAAGATACAAATGTCAAGAATATCGATTATGAATATACTGTTTATGTTTTATTCGTTTGATTATTTTCTGAAATCGGCAGCGGAAATCGGATTCCAATCTATTGATATTTGGACCGGGTATCCGCATTTAGTAATTGATGAGGATTACGTGGAAAAATGCAAGGCTGTCCGCCTGAAATGCGATAAATTGGGGCTGAGAGTTGATAATGTCACACCAAAAGTTATCGGATGGCCTTTGAACATTGCTGATGCGGATGATAAAGTCCGCAATAGAGCTATAAAATATTTGCAGCGTTGTATGGAAGCGGCTGATATCCTGGGCGCGGAAACTCTACAGCTTGTACCTGGAACCGGTCTTTATGACGAGCCGGTGGAGCCTGCATGGGAAAGAGCCAGGCAATCCTTGATCACATTGGCCAAATATGCACAGGATCATGGGAAAATACTTGGCCTTGAGGCTATTCAGATTGTGGAAAGCAATTTAATCAATAATAAGGATCAGCTTCTCAAAATGCTGAATGAGGTAGATTCACCAGCACTGAAGGCGGTTGTTGACACAACACACATGGAAAAGAATGGCGAAACGTTGGAGCAATACTTTGAGACGCTCGGATCCCGAATATGCCGCATACACTTGAACGAAAGCGATCAGGTTGCATGGGGGGATGGGCACAGTTCTTTGGATGAATACCTTGTACAGCTTAACCGCTATGGGTATCAAGGGCCAATCACCGTTGAGATATGTTCAAGGCCCCACTACCTCAAACCGTATGCATCGCTGCAGCAGACCTATAATTACATGTCTGCGGCAATAAATCGTCAACACTGAAAGTTCTGAAACTTAAATAATCGTGATACGGGGGTTAAACACTATATGGGATATATGATTGGTGTGGATGTGGGAGGAACCTTTACAGATTTATCTGTATTTCATCAAGAAACAGGGAAATTGTTTCATTATAAACTTAGTTCTACAAATCATGATCCGTCGATTGCAATTGTAGACGGTATACTGCAGGTACTGGATATGGAAAAGGCAACAACCGATTCCGTAACCTATCTGGCGCATGGTACGACGGTATCCACCAATGCCTTGATCGAGAGAAAGGGAGCAAATGTTGGCCTTATCACTACAGAAGGTTTTAGAGATACTATGGAGATTGGAATACAGAAGCGTCCCGATATGTATGATACACTGGCACAAAAACCACAGTCCCTTGTGCAAACGGGTATGAACTTTGGTGTGCCGGAGAGAATTCGTTATGATGGTAGTATTTATAAAGCGTTAGATGAGGAGAAAGTCAGAGAGATTGTCCGCCACTTTAAGGCAAATGGCGTGAACTCTATTGCTGTATGTACGCTATTCTCATTTATCAACCCCATCCATGAAAAAAGGATCAAAGAAATTATTGAGGAAGAGTATCCGGGGGTATATAATTCTATTTCCTGCGAATTGGTTCCTGAGTTTCGTGAGTTTTCCAGAATGAGCACTACAGTACTGAATGCTTATTTGGGACCAATTATGAAAAAGTATGTATACAATTTTCAAAAATCAGTTCGTGATATTGGAGTGAAGGTTAAGCCCTATGTGACACAATCCAACGGAAGTATTATATCGATCAAAGAAACTATAAATAGTCCTATCAAGACTGCAGTGTCCGGGCCTACTGCCGGTGTAATTGGTGCGACATATATAAGCAGGCAGTGCAAAGCGGATAAGATTATCACTTTTGATATGGGAGGAACCAGTGCAGATATCAGCTTAATCGAAAATATGAAACCTCAGGTATCCAACGAGCGACTTGTAGCGGGTTATCCCGCAAGAATACCCATGATCAATATAATTACTATTGGCGCAGGCGGAGGCAGTATTGCAAAGATTGACGAGGGCGGAATCATGAAGGTTGGACCCGAAAGTGCGGGCGCAATGCCAGGCCCTGCATGTTATGGCAGAGGTGGTATGCTGCCTACCGTAACAGATGCAAACGTTATTCTTGGAAAACTGAACCCAAAAAAGATACTTGGCGGTCGTATGGATGTATACCTTGATAAGGCAATAAATTCAGTAAGGGATGAACTTTGTGCAAAATCAAACCTCACTTTGGAAGAAGCAGCAAATGGAGTAATTTCAGTTGTGAATTCAAATATGATGCGTGCAATTCGTTCAGTGTCTGTTGAAAAGGGGTATGATGTTCGCGAATTTACACTTATTGCCTATGGTGGAGCGGGACCGCTGCATGCTTGTGAAATTGCTCATGAGTTGGGCATCAAGCATATTATTATTCCGCCATCCCCTGGTACACTTTGCTCATTTGGTCTTCTTATGGCGGATACCCGCTTTGATTTTTCTTGTTCCAATATAATGGCGGCAGTAAAAGAAAACCTGCCTGTTGTTCAAGGTATTTTTGAAGGTTTGGTTGAAGAAGGCAAAAAAATGTTGGTACGTGAAGGCATATCCGAAGATGCACAGAGCTTTGAATGGTTTATTGATATGCGCTATGATCGCCAGAATTATGAGATTACCATACCGCTTCGAGGATTAAAGATGACTGATGAAATTCTGGAATACGCAATTGAAGATTTCCATGCTGCACATAAGAAAGCGTATGGATATAGAAATGACGGTGCCAATATAAAATTTATCAGCTATCGTGTTTCCGCAATTGGTACCATTGAAAAGCCTGAGCTCAAGGCGTTGCCTGTTAACAACAATGTGCCTGCTCCTGCGCCTAAGGACATGCGTAAGGTTATGTTCCAAAACTATAAGGAATATATCCTGTGCAATATATATGACAGGGAATCTTTTGTCCCTGGTGCGGAGGTTTCCGGTCCTGCAATCATTGAGCAAATGGATTGCACTACTGTTATTCCACCACATTGGCATGTTAGAACGGATTGCTATAATAATCTCAGGGTCGAATATACTAAGCCATGAAGCAGTTGCTATAACTTTATTGGGAAGAGTTCTTTGAAAACTTCATAGTTTTAAGCAGGTTAAAGGTATAAATGTAAGACCCGATAAACTTGACCTGGCAGCCTTTAAGACGGTTTCAGCTATGTTCACCGGGTTGCCCTTCCCCATTTAAGTTTTTTCCAAACAGTTGAACTGGAAATTAAATTGACAATTTATAAAATTATTACGCAAGGAGAGGTAACATGCAAAATATAAAAATAGATCCCGTAACCGTAGAGGTCATACGTAATCTTTTATTATCCATAACTGATGAAACAAACACAATAATCATCAAGAGTGCATACTCTACCAATATTAAAGAAAGGCGCGATAACTCCGCAGCTATCATGGATCCTGCAGGCAATGTGGTTGTCCAGGTGGAAGGCAGTATTCCAATACTTTTGGCAGCCCAGCTTTTTACGGCACGCAACGTATTGAAGAAATATAAACCTGAAGATATCCATCCTGGAGATATGTTTATTGCAAATGATCCGTACAATGGGGGCGGTAACCATCTTTCAGATATTACAGTGGTAGCTCCGGCATTTTTTGAGAATAAGCTGGTTGGCTGGGTTGGGAATATCGCGCACCATGGGGATATCGGCGGTAAGGTTCCGGGAAGTATTGCGGGGGATGCACTCTCTATATTTGAAGAAGGTATTAGAATCCCTATAGTAAAAATATGTAAAGCTGGAAAAATAAATGAAGATGTCATGGACATGCTCCTTGCCAATACACGTGTCAAAGAAGAACGCCGAGGGGATCTTATCGCTCAGATTTCTGCAAACCTGATTGGTGTTCAAAAGCTTCAGGCGGCATATCAAAGGTATGGTCAAACGCTTCTCGATTGCATGGAAGAGATACAAGCGTATGCGGAGCGTTTAATGCAAAATGCGATTAAAAAAATACCTGAGGGCATATACACTTTTACGGATTATGTTGATGGCTGCGGTGATCTGGTGCCACACCCAATCAATATATGTGTAAAGATTACAGTTGAAGATGGTATTCTGACATTCGATTTTTCTGGTACGCATCCTCAGGTGAATGCGCCTGTGAATGTACCCTTTCCAACTTTGATGGCAGCTATCCTATTTTCGATGAAAGCTTTGATAGGTCCTGATCTGCCGGCAAACCAGGGAATATTCAGGCCGATCCATATTATTGCACCTGAAGGCTGTATTGTAAATCCAAAGGACCCCGCACCTGTAAGTGTGGTAATTGATGCCGCACAACGCATTCCTGATGTAATATTCGGAGCGTTGGCTTCTGTAATGAAAGACAGAGGTCTTGCCGCCAGCAATGGTGCTTGCACCACTTGCATGCTTTATGGAAGGACGGAGAAATCCAAAGGGGAATACTTTATATGCCACGAATCTATCGCGGGGGGGTCGGGTGCGAGCCGGTCTTTTGATGGCCTCAGCGGCGTACAAGTATATTTGACGAACACATCCAATATGCCCGTTGAAGCAACGGAGATTGAATACCCGGATATTATGATTACAAAGTATGTTCTGCGCGAGGATTCCGGCGGAGCTGGAGAGTATCGGGGCGGATGTGGAATTGAAAGAGAATATAAAGTATGCAGTGACGGCATTTCCATCAATTGTTTCGGAGACCGCCAGAAATTTGAGCCTTGGGGTCTTGAGGGCGGCTTGAATGGTGCCAGTGGTGCATTCTACCACATAGATGGTATAACTGGTGAAAAGACGAAGCTTTCTCACAAGGCTACAAATTATCCCATGAAGGCTGGCGATGCGGTTTGCGTACTTACACCCGGCGCCGGAGGCGTCGGAGATCCGAAAAAGCGCCCTGCCGATAAAGTTCTCAAGGATGTTAATGAGAAAAAGGTTTCTGTTCAGGCTGCCCGTGAGATCTATGGAGTAGAGGTGGTCTTGAACAGCACAGGCATGTATGAGCTTGCAATCAAGTAAAGGTATATGCATTTATCTATGGAGTAGGGTAGGAGAGGAATGTTTTTCTCTCCTGCTTTATAAACGCTATTAGTACTATAGGTAAACACCAGGCACTAAAATGAATCAGGTTCTTCCGAATTGAGAGAAATTCTAAGGTATGGAATTTTAAGAAAACATAATGTATAATATTTTAAATAATAAATTTAAGGTGATATGATGGTGTTAGATTCAAATAGTTCTTCTCCATTGCGTAAGCAATTATCCGATAGATTGAGACAGGATATCCAAAATGGAGTATATGCGTCTGGACAAAAAATGCCTACAGAGTTTGAGCTAAGTAAAATGTTTGGCGTGAGCAGAATTACTGTGCGAAATGCATTAAATACTTTAGCTCAGGAGGGACTTTTCACCCGTATTCGCGGCAAGGGCACTTTTGTTTCCCATAAGCGTGTCAGTAGGAATATTTTGAAGGACATAAGCTTTACGGAAATGTGTATCAGCAACGGAATGATTCCAGGTGCTCGTACAATTAAGTCTATTATTGAAGATGCTACCGAATCAGATATACAGGAGTTGGGTCTGCCGTCCCCCGCGAAAGTAATTGTGATCGAACGAATCCGTTATGCCAATAATGTTCCTGTTTCTATTGAGATATCTAGAATGCCTGAGAGATTTGCTTTCTTTTTAAATGAAGATCTTAACAGTGTCTCATTCCAAACAACACTGGCTAAGCATAATTTGACCTTTCATTCTGTAAAAAAGACAATCAAACTTGTTTATGCGTCTTATGAGGTAGCTCATTATCTTTCGATCAGTCAAGGATATCCGATCATATCACTCTATACATTATCACACGACAATACTGGATATCCTGCACATCGCTCAACACAGCTCATTGTGGGTGATCGGATTGAATTCCATATATAACTTTTGATAATCCTTTTTTTACGCCTTTGAAAATGTTTAAATTTTATGTTTACAGCGAAAAGAATCTCAAGCTGTTCAAGTCATTTGGCTTGTTAAAGTATAGGCGGATTGATGAATATTGTGTCAAGCTTGGATAAGTTCTAAACTTATCATATATTAGGGTGTAAACATCATTTCTCAGAATTGGCTTCCAGAATATCGCACCGTAACAGTGAGGATGCGCTTTTTCGCTTCCTCAATGCGGCTAAGCGGTTCTTTTCCCCTGCGGTTATAATAGTCAAAACTGAGTACACGGTTGTTTTCCATTTGAGTCCCGGCCGCCTGTCCAGGGGAGGGATCAAACATAATCCTGTTTATTCTTGCGTTTGTTTCCTGAAGCTGTTCCCTGGGAATAAAGCACATTAAAATTTAGCGAGTGCACTGGCATTCTCCTTATTGTGTTAAAAGTCCCATTGTTGTTATAATAATAACCTAATGATGCTGCTATGGCAACATTTGAAAAACAATAAGCGATGAGAATAGCCCTAAAATACCTTTCTGATTCTTTCTCCTTATACGCTTTTTTCCCATTCCTTTTCTTTCAGGTTTGTATAAATATATATGGCTGCGGACACAGATGAAAAGATGAACATTACCACTGAAAGCGCGGCCGTTAGTTCATAATTGGAATACTCCGAAAACTGCTTACGCAAGTATACACCCAGCATGATAGGGTTGCTGCCCCCCATAACATAGGGGGTTGTAAAAGAGCTCACATTGCTCATGAAAACAAAAGTCATCGCAATCATTACATCCTTGAAGGAAAGGGGCAGTATCATTTTGAAAAATACATTAAGCTTCTTTGCGCCAACGTCTCTGGCGCTTTCCACAATTGAATCGGGGATTCCGGAAAGAGCTGCTACTATAATCATAGTGGCAAAGGCAATGTTGAACCACAGGTTCATTAAAATGATCCCTTTCGCGTTGTACATAAGCCCGGGCTTAAAATCATATCCGAACAACCTGGAAATACGGTTGATACAACCGGTATCCCTTATGATTGTGATCATGGCATAAACTGCTACAAGAGTAGGTACAAAACGTGGGAGTAAATATATGGTTCCGATAAATTTGCTGATTTTTGTATCTGTGAAACGTAAATAGAGCGCCAGCAGGTAGGAGATGATAATGGCTCCTGCAACGGTAGCCACAACAATTTCCAGTGTGTAGATTATGCTTTCTACCGATGTTTCGTTTGTAAATATATAAATATAGTTGTCGAAGGTAAAGCTTCCGTCCTCAGCCGATCTGAAGCTGCGGATTATTGTATTAATAATCGGGTAAATTATGATTCCAAGTGCAAGAATCAATGCCGGTGCAAGCATCAGAACAATAAAAAGGTAGGTTTTCCATGTTCTTTTTTCCATTTTGATGTCTCCTTCCGGGAGTTTGCCGCCCTATTGAATACCTGACGCAGAAAGCGCCGTATACCGGCAGGATGCATTAAAGCATCCCTGCCGGTGACATTTCAACAGCCTGGTATATGAGGTGTTGCAGTAACAAATAAGTAACAAATAAATTTATGGCAGCGTTGCTATATTTGCATCCCAATATTCATTTCTGACATCGCCAAGGCTTCCGTTGGAAATAACGCTGAAGCTGCTGACATCAAGATCTGCAACCATATGCTTGACATCAGAATCTATGAGGGAAGCGTCAATAACCGGTACGGCATATATGGTCTCAAGGCATATTTTCTGTCCCTCAGGCGAGATCATGAAATTAATAAAGTCATATGTATCTTCTGCCTTACCACCTATATTTGGCACCGCAAATACTACGTCAGTTCCGCTCAGAGCCGGTTCCAGCTGATAAATTTTAACAGTGTCAGGCAGGACATCCTGTGCAAGATTGGTCAGCACCTGGTCGGCCCAGGCGGGAATCAGGTCCACCTCTTTGTTAATAAGGAGGTCAAGGGTACCCTGGTTCTTATTGGGGTAAACTACTTTGCCTCCCGATTTATAGAGGAATGGGTGTATTTCCTTTAATGCTTCCCAGCCTGGTCCCCATTGCTCAGTCCATTTCTTATCGGAAGAAAGCTTCGCTTCTTCCGGCAGCCCTTTATAAAGAGCAAGATTCACAAATGCTCCGCCTGCCCCCCCTGATCCCGGAGAGTTATAAGCAAATCTGCCCGGGTTAGCCTTAATCCATTTTATTAATTCATCCCATGTTTTAGGCGGATTGGGCAGACGTGCGGAATCATAAGCCATTACAACAGTAGTACCTCTGTAGGGAACAACATACTCGGTATAAAAACCGGATTTCATTTTGAGATTTTTATAATTTGGTATTTTATTGAAATCCAGCTTTACAAAAAAGTTTTCACCTGCTTCCTCTACATAGGCTGCAAGGCTCGAACCGTTTTCTGCTAACAGGTCAAAGTCTGTATTCTTCTCACCTGCCAGCTTTGCCGCTGCTATCCTGCTTGACAGCTTCTGATCTCCTGATCCGGACATTATAAACTGCAGTTCAACTGTGCTGGTGGAATCCTTCCTCTCATTATATGCACTTATGGCAGTTTCGAACAGAACACGCAGGTTGTCGGACCCTGTTGTCCACAAAGTCACCTTCGGCTTTTCATCCTTTGCACCGGAAGTGGTGCTCCTGGTATTCTGGCACCCGCTGGCTAAAAGGGCAGAAAGCACCAATACCAGTGTCAGAG
>JGI24503J29689_10012323_pt1 | contig 15626 bp, 5 predicted proteins | sample BioPla3RNA2_FD_29689 | JGI IMG/M metagenome (IMG submission 29689)
TCATAATCTCTCAAAAAAGCCTGTATTACAGGCTACCTATATCTTTTAAAATATAAGGAGATTATAAAAAAATGAAAACATTCATTCCTGAAAACAATGCTGAAACGCCATTTAATACACGAATTAAAAAAAAGAAAAACAAAGACGGTTCAATTGATGAAGAAGCTGTTTATGTAGTGGGAACACTACAAGCAACGTATATGAAAACAGCTCGAATGTGGCAAATTATTGCTTTAGTCAGTTTATCGAGCTTTATTATTTCATTATTTATTGTGTTATACGCAATAAATCTTCCATCGACTGTACCAGTAATAGTAACTGTAGACAATGATGGCTTTGCAAACTATGTAGGAAAAGTAGATAAATCATATTGGGGAAATCAATCAATTCCTGAAAATGCAAAAACATATCAAATAAAAAAACTTATTTCAAACATGTATACCCAAGTTACAGACAGACAAGCTCAAAATCAATTTATACAAGAATGTATAAATATATGTCAAAAATCAGCAATTACACAATTAGATACTTTTTTTATAGACCAAAATCCCTTTAATTTTTTTGGCATACAAACTCGAACGGTTAAATTGGAAGAGCCAATGAAACAAACCAATGCAACATATGTAACCTATTATACTGTAGAAACATATAAGCAAGGTCGATTAGAAAAAACTGAAAAATTTTCTATTTTAACAACATTAGAATATTTTGAAGGTACACCTGAAACAAATCCATTAGGAATTTACATTTCAAACTTTGATATAAAATTAATAAAATAACAGGAGTTAGAAAAAATGAAAAAATTAGGAATTATACTAATAGCAAGTTTAATCTTTATGAGTTGTAAAACGACCCATTTTGATACTATGGGAGCAGAAAAAGAAACGAATAAAAATGAATTTACTTCATTAGAAAGAGAAGAAAAACATAATGAAGATGAATTAGAAGAAATGTATGTAGAAGAATTATTAAAAGAAATTGATATTGAAAAAACAATAGTATATGTAGAAAAACCTATATATTATCCTGCAGATGAAAAATTAGACAAACCTTCTTTAACAGGAAAAGATGCTGTAAATCAATCTACAGAAAGTGCTTTACAAAGCCCAAATAAATTTGTATATGGTACTATGTATTATGACTTTGATCCAGATTTTGTGTATGAAATATATTGTCAGCCTTACAGAGTAACAGACTTACAATTAGAACCAGGTGAACAAGTAATAGAGATGCCTTTTTTATCAGAAGAAAAAGTATGGGAAATTGGAGCTGGTGTAAGTAGAAGTGGTGGAGTAGATACACAACACTTTTTTTTAAAGCCTGCATATTCAGGACTTGTTACAAGTTTTATTATTATAACAGACAAAAGAGTCTATCATCTTTTATTAAAATCTTTTAAAGATACATATATGACACAGGTTAAATGGAAATATCCAAACTCAATGCCTTTCACTATTAAGTCAGATGCAATGATTGGTATTAATAAATCTGAAAACAGTTTTAACTTAGTAGACCCTCGATTTTTATCTTTTGACTATAAAATGACATATTCCATTTTCAAAAAACCATATTGGCTTCCTGTTCGTATTTATGATGATGGCAAAAAAACATATATTGCAATGAATGAAACGGTATTACACATGACAAGCCCAGTACTTTTTAATAATAAAAATGAAAGAATTAATTATTCTGTTGATAAAAACTTAATAGTTATTAATGAACTTATTGAAAAAGTAACATTGAGAGTTGGGAAAGAGAAAGTAACTATTACAAAGAAAAAAACAAAAGAAAGTAGCATTGTAAAAGAAGAGAAAAAAATTAAAAAACAAATAGAAGCTGAAATGCAATAAAAAGGAAAATAAATATGGCTTGGTTTAAAAAAAATGACACAGAATGGGAAGATACACGATTTGGGAAAAAATTTATGAATCGATTAGAAATAATTGCAGAAGAAAATGAAAGAAAGAAAAGAGAATTTGAAGAAAAAACGCCACCAGAGCGAATGGAGCAATATAAATTATTTAAAAAGATATTTCCATTTTATTTTTTTGCATTTTCACTTTCTCTTTTATTTACTCCAATATCATGGTGGAAATGGGCAATACCTATTCAAATAGGTATTGTCCTAATTAACCTGTTATTTTTCTTTAAGCCATATTTAAATCCAATTAAAAAAGTAAAATATAAATCTGTATATATGATGGCGCTCATTGCATTTTTTTCATCTCTTATCGTATGTTCTACTATTTTACTTCAAACAAAATGTACTATTGATAATTACAATAAAAATTTTGAAGTTGAAAACAATATACAAAATAAACAAGGAGAATAAAAATGGATGAACATAAAAGTGAAGAATTTGAAATAGATGAAAATGGAAATATAATTGAAAGTAACGATTCAATGCCTTTACCTAATATTATTGATGATGAAAATGTATATTCAAAAGTGAATGAAAATATACACGAAGAAACTGATGAAAGTAATAGTAATAGTAGAGAACAAGAAGAAAATGAAAAAAAACTTGTATCAAAAATTGATAAAAAAAATGAAGATAAAACTTTTGACGAACATCAAAAAATGTCAGCAGAACAAGCTAATAATATGAACCCCAAAAGAAAACCGAAAGTTTTAAATAAAAATTATATTTTAGCTGTTATTGTTTCTGTTTTTTGCCTTATTATTGTTTTATCTTTTTTACTTCCATCTGATGGTGCTAAAAATGCTCAAAATGAAAAAGAACAACCTGTAGCATATACTCCAAAAGATTATTCATTATATGCTCAAAACCCTGAATTAACAGAAGAAGATTTAGTTTTTTTACATTATGAAGAAGATGAAAAACCAAGTAGTCCTGTAAAAAAAGAAGTAGAAATTCCACCATTTCCTAATACGGACCCACAACCATACACTCCTCAAACAACAAGATCTACTACTGTTGCTGCAGCCCCTACCATTACAATTCCTGATACAAGAAATGATTCCTTACGAGGAAAATCAATTTCGGGTATAAAAGGATTAACATCAACTCAAAGTACTTATTCTACAGATTATTATGACACAATACAAAAAAATACAACACAAACCCAATTAAATAATGAAATGCCTTCAAGGGAAGAGTTTATACAAAGTGCATTAAGTCAATATGCTTCATATATGAATCCAAATCAAGGAAATGCGTATGCAATGCAAAATGATCAAAGTGGTAAACTCTCTTTTTATAACCAAAATCAAGGTAATGCAGGAAAAGGCGAATGGCTTAATTTAAATACATTATGGGAAGGTAGCATTTTTGAAGCAACATTAGTATCTGCTATGAACACTGATTTACCAGGAGAAATAGTAGCTCGGGTAAGTAAAAATATATACTCATCACAAGACGGAAGATTCTTACTTATTCCACAAAATTCACTTTTGTTTGGCTCATATAACTCAAGTATCTCTTATGCACAAAGTAGAGCGCAAATACAATGGAATACTTTAATTCGCCCTGACGGATATAAAATTTCACTTGGTGGCATGAACGCAACAGATGCACAAGGTGCAAGTGGTATTAAAGGGTTTGTAAACGATCATCCTTTAGCATATTTAAAAGCAATTGCATTATTAAGTACAGTTTCAATTGTAAACGGTGAATTTGTTTCATCTATAGGTGCTACGGATAATGACTATGTAAAATCTGTTTTAGCTGATACACAAAAAGTTACTAATCAATTGGGAGAAAAACTCATTGATAGAGCAATGAATGTACAACCAACAATTAAAATTAAAGAAGGCACAAAAATTAATATTGTAGTAAATCAAACATTAACACTTCCACCTGTTGCAGAAATACCTGTAACACAAAATTATATTCGATTTAAATAAGGAGATATAATATGAAAAAAATATGTATAATTATAAGTTTTACTATAATTTTATGTATGTTATTTGCTTGTCAATTTTTTACAAATGTACAAAAAGAAATTACTAAAAACTATGATGATGATATAACAGAAGTAATATTAAGTAAAAAAAATATAACAATTGCAGTACGTGATAGCGAATATATAACACTTACTTTAAATCCGAAAGCAAATCAAGGGAAAAATACAATAAAATGGACTTTTGATGAAACGTATGTTTCTGTTGCTCCTGATAATTTTGGGGCAATTATAACAGGGAAAAAAGAAGGTGAAACATATATAAAAGCTACGTGCAATGGCATTGTAGCAACATGTTTAATAACAATAGAAGGGAATGGAGAGCTTAATAATGGAGAGCCGTATATCTACTCAAATGATACGGTTATTGAATTAAAACCAGATGATACTAAAACAATAACAGCTTCATTATATGGTGGTAACATTGCTGATATGGAAATGTTCCAATGGAGCGTAAAAGATGAATCAATTGCTTCTATTGTATACTCTAGAAACAATTGTATTATTACTGCTCACAAAACAGGCAGTACACAAATAATTGCAAAACATCCAAAAGCTGAATATGAATATTCATTTATCGTTTTTGTATACACAGATAAATTAACTGAACCATTTATTACAACAGAGCGCAATGTAATAACTTTAAATAAAAATGAAACTGAAAATACTCAAATAACAGTAGATTTAATTAATCCTCTTTCTTCAACATATAAAAATGGGTTTACATGGAATTATGCAGATGAAAAGAGTAAAGATATAATTTCATTTATTCCAAATCTTAATACAGCAAATATTACTCCTAAAGAAAGTGGTACGGCTAAAATTATTGTTTCTCACGAAAACGCACAATTTGATCTCGAAATTATAATAAGAGTTATAAGTATTGTAAAAAATACATATATTGAAGTAAATACGAGTTCTTTAATAATAACAGACTCTGAAACATTACATACTCTATATGCAAATATTGGAAATTATACTGATTATGTAAATCCAGATAAATTTAAATGGGAACTTCCACCCGAAGCAGATACATTATGTGAATATGTAGCAAGTGGAAATTCTTTACAAATAATGGGTAAGAAAAATGGTACTTTCAAAATAACAGTTAGTCATGAATTAAGTGAATATAATAGAACAATTGTTGTTATTTTACAAAATCAAATAGGTAGTGCAATTGATTCTTCTATGTATATAACTACTACACAAAATTATATTCAAACACAAGTAGGAAGAGAAGCAACAACAATACAGGTACGATTAGTTGGAGGAATAGAAGGAGAAGATGATATAGGAGATGATACGACTAATTTTTCTTGGTGGATTGATAACGCATATAATAATGAAATTGTAGAAGTGCAAAATGTAACTGGAGTAATTAAAGATAACCTTTCTCGAAGTGTGGGAGCTGCTTCTTCTGGAAATAGTGTTTCAGCTACTTTAGAGATAAAACCTCTTAAAGAAGGGGAAGTAACTATTGTCGTTACACATCCACGATGCTTATATGATACAGAAATAAAGGTGAAAGTATATTCAGAAACTGCCTTAGTTAATCCTGTAACAATTATAACAGATGAAAGTGTTATCAGGATGCTTAATGGAAGTACAAAAGAAATTACAGCTCGTTTAACTCATGCAACAGGACAAATGGAAAACAATATTCAATGGTCAAGCGATAATACGGCTGTAATTACCGTTTCTCCATCTACAGGAAAAACAACACAGATAAACGCAATTGGTACTGGACAAAATCAAACCTATATTACTTCTCATTTAGATGAAGCTTTAAATGATAAAAAAATATTAGTTTTAACTGCTGATACAAATGAAGAGTTAGAAACTATGAAAGGAATATATACCGATTCTTCATATTTACGAATTGCAAGTGATGAAGTAAAAGAGATTTTTGTAGAATCTTTTGGTTTATCTTTATCTGATGTTATTTCTTGGAAAACAAGTAATTCTTCTATTTGTACTGTAAGTGCTATATCTTCTTCTACAAATAAAAATACTGCTCGTGTTACAGGTGTTTCAGAAGGAAAAGCAACTATTACAGCTTCTTTAGAAAACTGTAAAGATGTTATTTTTGAAGTAACTGTATTAAAAAAAGGTGAATCAAGTGAAATTTTTGATGAAGATGCAGGATACTTAACTACAATGCAAAATGCAATTGTTATATCAGAACCAGGAGAAACGCAAAATCTTTCTGTAACAGGTGTAAATATTTCACAAAAAAATATGGATTTATATACAACATGGACAATGAATGACATAAATCCTATCCCAAATGAACCTGTCTTTGATATAGTACCTAATGGTGCAAATGCAACTCTAGTTGCAAATAGACCTGGTAAGTCATCTGTTATTATTAAAAATAAATTTTCCCAAAACTCGCTTTCTATTCAAGCAAAAGTTGGAGAATTATATGAATGGATAGATAACTATATAATTTATATTACTACAGATGAAGATGTAGTAAATATTGTAAATGGGCAAACATATACAATTGGTGCTGCATTAGTTAATACAACACAAACTGGAATGTTTTCATGGTCGATTGATAAAGGTAATGATATTATTGATATAATAGGACTTGCAAGTGGTACGTGTACAATTACTACAAAAGAACCAGGACAAGCTATTATAAAAGTTACAAATACATTGTGTCCAGATATGGAAAAAGAATTTTTAATTAATGTGGGAAATACTGAAGAAGAATTAAAAGGATTTAAATATCTTACAACAAAACAAAATGTTGTAACAATTGCAAAAGGTAGTACTGCTTCTGTTTCTGTTGATATAAAAAATTCTGATAATCCTGTAGTAAATGGCTATACATGGAGAAGTCAAAACAATACTATTGCTTCTGTTACTGGCTCAAGTAATGTTGCTGTTATAAAAGGTGAAAAAGAGGGAACAGTTAAAATTGAAATTGAAAATCCTAGTAACTGTTTATATCCTTTAGAAATTATTTGTAATATTGTAGATCCAATTGTTTCTGCAAATGACCCCTATATTGCATGTAATAGCATTGTAACAACAACAGTAGGAAAAGAAGATGCACTTATTGTAGCACAATTAATAGGTGGAAACGAAATTGATACTTCCAATTTTTCTTGGTCAATACAAGATTCTTCTATTGCACGATTATATGCATCAAATGATACAGCTCAAATTAAAGCTCTAAAAGAAGGTGTTACACAAGTTATTATAACGCATCCAAAAGCTGCAACTCCTCGATCTGTTTTAATTATAGTAAATCAAGAAATTAAAACAGATTGTTATATTAATATTCCAGAAAGTATTATTCGTCTTTCTCCTACAGGAGATGCAAAAACTCTTTCTGCAAATTTAATTAATGGAAATGCAAATGATGTCTATGATTTTAAATGGTGGGCTGATGATTATTCTTTAATTAATATGGACTATTCAGGTTCTTCTTGCTTAGTAGAACCATTACGAGCTGGTACGGTTACTATACATGTATCACACCCTAAAGCAATGCAGCAAAAAGATATAATTATTTATATTAGTAATTATTCAGATTTTTCTTTTTCTAAAACAAATATAACACTTGAAACAGGAAAACAAACATTTATTAATATGGAAACTCCAGCGACTTATTTTGATGCACTTGTTTCATACTCATCAAGCGATCCAAATCTATGTAATGCAGAAGGAAACACTTCCGTATGTATTCTTTCTCCTGGAACACTTCCAAATGGTGTAAATTCAGCTAAATGTACTATTACTGCAAAATTATTAACTAAAAGTGGTACTGTACAAGCAACTGCTGAATTATTAGTTGTTATTACTAAAAAAGATGAAACAAAACCATATATTGCTCTCATTAATCCTAACACAACAATAATAACAATGAATAAAGGTGAAAAAAGAAGTTTTATTAGTGAATTAAAAGGAAATACAATTGTTGATACTTCTTCTAATGGTTTAAATTGGAGTATTAATAAAGATAATGGTAAAATTGCTCAATTTAATGGACCTTCAAGTGGAAAAACAATACAACTTGAAGCACTTGTTTCAGGAAAAACAACTATTACTATAACTCATTCCGAAGCACAAAACCCATTAACTATATATTTAATTGTACTTGGAGAAGAGGACCCAACAATTAATCTTAATTATGATATTTTACCTATATATATAGGTGAAGATACCATTACATTATCAGCTAAAGTACAAAATGATAAAGGAGAAGAAATAAACTGGACAGTAGATGGAAATAAAGATGATGAATTATTTTCATTTACTACAAAAGATAAAAATGCGTTTATTTATGCCAAAAAACCTGGGAAAGCAACTATTACTGCTTCTCTTCCATCAGGCTCAACTGATACCTGTGAAATAGAAATAAAAGAAAATGAAAAAATACAATTTTTTGTATATGATGATGAACAAACACAATCAAATAAAAAATATATTAAAACATTACAATTATATCCAGGAGAAACAAAGCCATTACACTGGGAAGCAATACCTGAAAAAGATCCAATAATTGACTGGTATCGTTCAGATAATTCATATTTTTCAATTGATACTCAAAATGCAGGATATGGTAAAACGTGGAAAAGTTCAGAAAATATAACATATACATATCCAGATAATATAGGAACAATTATTGTTACTGGTGCAACCAAAGAAGGTGGAGCAACACTTAAAGCAAAAACAAATTCTAATATGGAAGATTCTGTTTTCATAAACAATTCTTATGGGTATTTATTAAAAACAAGCAAAACAATTGTAAGTGCAACTCCACAAGCAGTATCTAATGATAAAAGTATATTATATATAGATTATGAAATTCGACCAGCACCTTCTCATTTAATTATAACATTACTAGGAGACGTAGAAACAGAAAATTTATTTATAAGTAATTCAAATGCTTCTTATGATGCTTCGCAAAAACAATATATAATTACACAACATGATATTATAGACACTGAAACAGGAATTGCAAAAGGAACATTAAAGTTTGAAATAAAAGGAGAAGTAAACGGAGAGGTAGAAATTAAAGGTAGAAACGAAAATATTATTTCTACTGGTGGAGTAACACCTGTTCCACAAGAATTTGGTACTTCAAAACTATTATATAAAATTTATTATACACAACATACATTTAAAGCAGAAATTAAACAAAAAGTACCTTTTTTAAATAATGAAATATATCCTGTTACAGAGCAAAATACTTACTACTCTTCATATAATAGCAATAATATATTTGTTTTAGGTGATGGTGAATATATAAGTGGAAATATACTCGTAGACCAAACAAACAAAGCCTTTGTAAATGTGCCAATTAAAGCCATATGTTTTAAACCAGAACCTAATAATAAAACTGATGGGCATGGTAATAAACAGGCTGGTCTGGTAAAAGCAAGGGGAGCTGATGTAGAAGGAATAAACACACAATCATTTTATTTATATCATGAATTAGATTACGGATTAATACTATATAAGAAAAATGGACAAGACAAAAAGTCAGGTATATTTTATGGCTATAAAAAAAATGATGAAGCAGCATATCCTGAAAATTATAATGAAACAGTAAAAGAAAATTCTTATGTAGGATCATTAGAAATTGACTATTACAGTTTTTATGCTAAAAAATATCAAACATATAAAATACCTGTATATGTAGAAGTAAGAAATGTTCCTTGTTCTATAAATACAAACTATAAAAGAGCTGATGCTTATTAAAGGAGATAAAAGATGAAAAAAAACGTACTTAGTATATTACTTATATTGATACTATTGCTTATAGTTTCATGTAATTTTTTTAAATCAATTGTAGACCCAAAGGAAGAAGAAGTTTCTCTTTTGTTTTCTAAAACAAAATTATTTCTTTCTGTTGGTGAAATGGATTTACTTGAATTAAAATCTTTTAAAAACCAAAATGAAAAAAAAGTAACATGGGAATATGACACTTCTTTTATTTCTGCAAAAACAGATAATTATGGAGCTATTATAACACCTTTAAAGCCTGGAAATACAACAATTACAGCTAAGGTGGGATCTTCTACTACTTCTTGTGTTATTACTATTGCTGCTTCTAATTACACACCATCTATTTCTAACCCATATGTATACGCATCAACTGATTTGGTGGAATTAAAACCAAGTGAAACAGTTAAAATTTCAGGTAGTCTTTTCGGTGGAACACCTGCTGATAATACAAGTTTTAAGTGGACAATAGATAAACCTTCTATAGCATCAATTGCAACAGAAGGTAACTATTGTTGGATAACTGGTATGACAGAAGGATTTGCACGTCTTACCTTATCTCACTCAAAAGCACCCTATACATATTCAACACTTATTTCCGTTTCAAATGATGGTACTGTTATGCCATATATTACATCTACTCAAAATATACTTACTATAAATAAAAGTGAAAAAGAAACAGATGAAATTCAAGTACAATTAAAAAACCCTTTAACTGAAGGATTTTTAAGTGATTTTATATTTAAAACTGTTAATGAAAAAGGTGAAGTTTTAACAAATGCACCAGTATTAATTACGTCTGTAAATGGAGATATTGCACAAGTAACAGCAATTGAAAGTGGTATATGTTATATACGAATTACACACCCAGAAGCACTGTATCCATTAGATATATTAGTAAGAGTTATAGAAAATGCTGAAATTGCATATATAGAACCAAGTGAAACGATGATAACAGTGAATGATAAAAAAACGGAATATATTTCACTTTCAGTATTAAATACAACGGAAGAAATAAACCCTTCTTTATTTACATGGCGATTTTCTGATTTTGCAAATCAATATATAGATTATACCATAGTAAATGGAAAAGATGAAAATACAGGAAATGGAATATATATAAAAGGAATTAAAACAGGTAGTGTAAAATTATATGTTTCGTATCCTGGATTAGAAGAGCGAACAATAGTCGTACTTGTTAGAGATATTGCAACAGAAGCAAAAGATGTAACTACATATATTACTACAAGTCAGAATTATATAAAATTAAAACCACAAGATGAAACAACAATTTCTATTATATTAAAAAATTGTAAAGCAAATGATATAAAAGATTTACATTGGGATATAATACAAGATCCCGAAATAGAAGGGAAAGAAGTCATTTCATGGATTAGTGGAAATGGCACTTCAAAGTCAACCTTTTTATCTCGTGCAATTATTAGTGATTATAATGAAAATGCAACTGGATTAATAAAAGCACTTTCTCCTGGTAAAGCATATATAGATGTAAGTCATCCAAAAGCTGTATATAAAACACGTATTACTATTACAGTAACAAATGAAATTACAACAATAGAAAAACCCTATCTTTCTCTTACAACAAGTCCTCTATATACAATTCAAAATGGTGAAACACAAACAGTATATGTATCATTAAATGGCATAAATGCACATGAATCTGATATTGTATGGTCTGTAGAAGAAGGACCTATAACACTATCTAGCAATGGTACTACGGCTGTAATTTCTGCACCACCACAAGAAAGTGGTGCTTCTAAAAATACTGTAAAAGCATCAATTGCTGATTCTTCTGTTTTCTTTTCAATACTAACGTATGATACTTTAGAAGAATTACAAGAAATGCAAAAACCATTTATATATACTTTAAATCCACAGTATACATTGTTTCCTAATAAACCTATTAATCTATATATAGAAACAGAATTTATAGAAGATTTTTCATTTCTTTCATGGTCTGTTATTAAAGGAAATGATAATGTTTCTTTAGAAAATAATGAAAACAATAATTCTATTACAATTCACCCAATGGCTCTAGGAGAAGTACAAATTAAAGCTTCTTATCCTCAATGTGATGACGTTATTTTTACTATACTAATTGTAAATCCAGAAATAGAAAACCCTACAGAAAGTGTTTATTTATCTACAAATCAAAATGTACTTCATTTTGAAGAAGAAAATCAAAGTAACCCTATTTATATAACTGCATATAACCTTTCTCTTGCTTCTCAAAATGATATTCAATGGCATATTGACAATCCTCATTTTGATATAGCAGCTAATGGAGCAAGCGCACTTATAACTTGTAATAAACTAAATGAAAATGCACTTTTAACAGTAACACACTCATTAAGTGAAAATGAATTAAAAATATATATTATAAGTGGTAGTCAATTCGTATATGAAAATGAAAATGTTGCAATTATTACTACAGATAAAGATATAATACAACTAAAAACAACCGATACCGATGCTACTTTGTATGCTTCTTTACACTATACTGAAAAAGATGAAGAGTATACAAAAAACTTCTCTTTTATATCTTCTGATGAATCAATTGCTTCTGTTTCTTTTGTAAACTATTCAAATTATTGTTATATTACTCCTAAAAATCCAGGAACATGCAAAATTGTAATTACTCATCCAGATTCTTTATTTGAGAAAGAAGTTATAATAACCGTACAAAGGAAAGGAGATGGTACACATATACCGTATATTACAACACAAAAAAACATTCTAACTATTGTACAAGGAGAATATGAAACTGCTACTGTTGAATTAAAAAATTCAGAACAATTTAATAACGCATTATGGAAATGGACAAGTAGTAATGAACGTATTGTTTCCATTGTTGCAAATAACGGATCATCTGCAATGCTTTCTGCAAACGGACCAGGAGTTGCAACACTTACTATTACACACGATGAATGTGAATATCCTCTTTCCATTGTAGTAACAGTATTAGATAAATCAATTATTACGCAAAAACCATATATAGAAGTAACTGATTCAATTATTACAATTAAGAAAGGAACAAGTGAAACAATAACTGCAAAAATGATGGGTACAAAAGATGAAAGTGATAATAATTTTTTTAGATTTTCATCTTCTTCTTCAAGCATTGCATTTGTAACCTCTTCATCTTCTTCTGCAAGTATTTATGGTAATCAAACAGGTATGACATATATAACCGTAACAAATACAAAACATAATGCTTCATATTCAAAAACAGTATTAGTTATTGTAGAAGATACTATAGTAGATGATGTATATATAAAACCTTCGACCAATATTATAAAAATTAACCCTAATGATTTAAAAACTTCTCAAATAAAAGCACAATTAATAGGTGGAAATGAAACTGATGGGAAAGATTTTATTTGGTGGGCTGATGATTATACACTTATTGGTATAAATGCTTTAGCTGATACTTGTGCTATTCAGGCAACAGGCAAAACAGGTATGACTAAAATACATATTAAACATGCAAAAGCAAAAAAAGAAGCAACCATTATTGTTTATATATCTCAATATGATACATTCTCCTTCTCTCAATCTTCACTTTCTCTTTCTTCTGAAAAACTCTATTTTATTCCTATGGAATTACCACCTATGGATGATAAGGTGAAAGTATCGTATGAATCTGATAATCCTGATATATGTATAATAGAAGGAAGTTCACAAGTGGCATGGCTTTGTGGACTTGATTTTGGCACTACTACTGTAAGAGCAAAATTGCTTTCTTCAGATGGTAGTATTATTGCAACTGATGAAATGCTTGTAACAGTAACTGTACCTGATATTACTTTACCTATTATTTCTCTTACTAATACTATTTTAAATGTTGAAATGGGAAGTAGTAAAACACTCACTGCTTTTATAAAAGGTAATAATATAGATGAAGATGAAAAATTTAATTTACAATGGAGTGTTAAAGGTGGTAAAAAAGGTCTTTCATTTTTAAATGAAACTCCTGACAAAAAAGCATACGGACCTGACTGTTATGTAACATTTAATGAAGCTAGTGAATATGTTATTACCGTAACGCATCCTGCAACAGGTGCTACTTCTGATATATATATAATAGTAGAAGATAAAGGAGAAGTATTAATTTCTCTTTCATCTTCACTTGAAACCGTATACTTAGATGATGGAAGTTTTACCCTTACTGCAATTTTAACAAATGCAAATAAAGAAGATTATAAAAATATAGAATGGTCAGCTATTAAAATTGGTGGGCAAAATGTCGTAAGTGTTAGCAAAACAAAAAGCGAAACGTGTACCGTTATGCCTATAACAACAGGACAAACTACAATTATTGCACGACTTCCTAATGGTAAATATGCAACCTGTATTGTGCTTGTAAAAGCAAGTGCAGAAATATTTCTTGATGTAGGAACTGTACATGTTATTCCAGGTTATACAGAAGTAATAAACTATAGAACAGTACCTGAAAATGCACATATAAATTGGTTTACACAAATGACACAAGATGGTGATATGACCAATCAAACAAACTTCTTTTCTATTGAAGATGATACAACACGAAAACAATTACGTATTACAGGTTTAATTGATTTTCCTGGAAAAGTTGCTGGTACTATTACTGCTATGATGACAGGTGTTGGTACTGCAAAAATGCCTAAAATTAATGTTGTTGTCGAATATAACGTATCTTTAGATATTGTAGATGAAAATTTAAATATTGTAACACAAATACAAAATGATATACCTGATACAAAAAATACAAAAGAAGTATCTGTATTATATTATCCATCTGATTTACATATAGACTTTTCTTTTCAACCTAAAAACGGAAGCAAAAAACTTATTTCTTGCGTAAAAGACGGAGCTTTTGATCATAGTCAATCAAATGTTGAATTGTTAAAAATAGGAACTGTTACAAAAAAAGTAATTATGCATGAAGGAGTTGAAAAAACACTTTTAACTGCTATTATAATACCATCTTCGGAAGGAGAAGGAACACTTTCAGTAAAAGGTACGCTTCCTAACGATACAAGTGGAAAATATGGCAAAGAGCAAAGCTTTTATTATACGTCTTATTATCAAGATTATGATGTAGAAATAGACTTTGATTTATTACCACAAGGTGCTTTTTCTGGGTATGATGAAAAAAATAAAACTATTATTTTAGGTGATGGAGAAGAAGTACCATTTACAGTACGTATTGCAAACGAAAACGCAAAAGGCACAATTAAAAGTGTAATATGGAGTCATGATACTACAGATACTGAAATTATGGGTACAATACAACCAATATATGATAGAAAAACTGCTGCTTCAAAATTGTTTACAAATAATCCTTATACATTAGCAGAATGGAGAGAAATTGGTAAAGGAGATGGTCAATATAAACCAAAAACATCATTTATATCTTTAAAAGATACAGCAATTAAAAATGGACAAACGCTTTGGACATTACGGCATAATTGGGATTATTATGTTGATGTACCTGAATTTGAAGGAGGAAGCTGGCAAGCACACTTTGAAAAAAACTATGAATTTATAGATGATCCCTTTGGGAAAATGAAAAGTGATGGCTTTGATACCTTTTTAGTCAACTATGAACCGTATATAATAGAAGGTGGAAAAGAAAAATATTTTATTCCTCATACAGGAAAACAAACAGCAACTGTTACGTGGTATACTGAAATAAGAGAGACAGGCTGGATATATAGCTATACAGTAAAGGACTGGTGGGCTTATCACGATTATTATAATAGATATTATTATACTTCTTTGTTGGGAATTGTTAATAACAACTATTGGTTTGATTCTGTTATATATAATTATATACCACCTTATCAAAAAACAAGTTTTAACAATACAACTATTAAATATAATTCTAATATTAAATATAAAAGAACTATTCCATATACTATTACTTTAACTGAAATTATAAATAATACTTTTTTTAGC
>JGI24503J29689_10017115_pt1 | contig 15452 bp, 16 predicted proteins | sample BioPla3RNA2_FD_29689 | JGI IMG/M metagenome (IMG submission 29689)
CTTATGAAGAGGAAATCATTTGTTGTTATCGGAATTGATTCTTTTGGGATTGCAATCACTGAAGAATTAGTTAAATTAGGCTGTAATGTTACGGCAGTCGATTTTGTCAAGGAAAAATTAAATCCAGTTATTGATATCGTTAATTATTCGGCATATGGAGATGTCACTAGCGAATCAGTTTTAAAAGATTTAGGATTACCGCATGCTGATCATGCGATAATCTCTTTAGAAAATTTTGAAGATGCAATTTTAACTACTTTAATGTTACATGATTTAGGAGTTCCACAAATTACTGTTAAGGTGGAAAGTGAATATCAAGAACGAATCGCTTATAAAGTGGGAGCGAGTTTTGCCATATTCCCTAACCAAATTACTGGTAAGAGAATCGCAAGAAAATTAATTAGCTCAAATATTTTGGATTATTATATGGTTGATGAAGAAGTTGGAGTTTATGAATTAAAAGTTAACGGAACTAAGTATGTTGGTAAAACATTAATTGAACTTGATTTAAGAAATAAATACAATGTTAACATCGTCACTATTAAACGTGATGACCAATCATTTATTCCAAAAGGTGTTGACACTTTAAAACATGGGGACATCATTTTAGTAATTGGTAAACACGATAAGATTGGTAGATTTGAGGAAACATTGAGTGAATAAAACTATTTTAATTGCTTCTGGCAATCAAAATAAAATTAAAGAATTTAAAAACATACTTCCTGACTATAACTTTTTATCTTTGAAAGATTTAAATGATTTTGAAGATATTGAAGAAAACGGAGATACTTTTGAAGCTAATTCACTTTTAAAAGCTAAACATTATTTTAATAAACATAAGATCCCAACATTAGCTGATGATTCTGGTTTAGAAATAGAAGTTTTAGGTAATGCTCCTGGAATTTTATCTAAACGTTATAGTGGTAAGGGAGATCATGAAAATAATTTATTAGTTTTAAGAAATCTTACTAATAAAAAAAATCGAAAAGCTAGATTTCGTTGTGCTTTAACTTATGTTAATGCTGATGGAAAAACTATTACTTTTGAAGGAATTATTGAAGGAAAAATTGCCGAAGAAATTAAAGGCGATGAAGGATTTGGATATGATCCAATTTTCTTAATTGAAAGTGAAAATAAAACTTTAGCGGAATTAGGTGCTGATTATAAAAATAGACACTCACATCGAGCTAAAGTTTTGATTAAGTTTAAAGAATATATGGAGAAAAATGAAAGTATTAATAACGAGTGATATTCACGGAGATTTGGACAAATTAATACGATTAAGAGAAATTGAATCCTATGATTTGCATTTAGATGCTGGGGATTCTAATCTCCATGTCGATAATTTGAAAATGATGCAAATTATCTCAGTAAAGGGAAATACCGACTTTTTTTCGCAACTGCCACCAATTAGAGTTGTTGAAAATTCTTTAGGTAAAATCATTATTGTTCACGGACATACTCAAAATGTTAAATACGGTTTTGACTTAATTGAAAGTGTGGCTAATAATTTAAGAGCTGACTATTTAATTTATGGTCATACACATATTCCAAGAATTGAAAAAGTAAATAATATTACATATATCAATCCTGGATCACTTAGATATGGCAATACTTATGCCGTAATCGAAAATGATAAAATCGAGATAAAGGAAATGCAAGATGGAAAATAAAATAAAGAATGTAGCGGCTGATGTTTTCAAAACATCACCAGATAAAATAAAAATTGAGTACCGCCTCTTAGGTGGTATGAGTAATTATACATATGTTATTTCATATGATGATAATTGGTATACCATTAGAATTTTAGGTGAAGGAGCGGAAATATTTGTCGATCGAAAGGCTGAAGAACACAATCTTAAAGAAGCAACTAAACTAGGGATTGTTAATGAGACTGTATATTTTAATGTAAAAACTGGAGTTAAAGTTTCTAAATACATCAAAGGTGAATATATAACTTCTGAAAACGTCAAGAAATATTATGAAGAAGTAGCAAAAGTTTTAAGATTAGTTCATAATAGTAATCTTAAAGCTTACGGAGATTTTGATCCAATCGGTCGAATTGAGAAATATCAAAGTTATTCTAAAAACTATGACAAAGAGTATGAAGAAATTAAAAAGTGGTGGAAGGATTATTATTTAAAACACTATCAAAATATTCCATTTGTCTTTACTCATGGTGATGGTCAAAGATCTAATTTCGTAATTGGTAAAGATAAACTATATTTATTAGACTGGGAATTTAGTGGCCAAAACGATCCATTATACGATGTATCAGTTTTTGGACAAAATGATTTCAACGACGCGATTAATTTACTTCCGGTTTACTTAAAGAGAAAACCAACTGATGAAGAATATTTTAGAATTAGATTCTACAGACTCCAACAAGTTTTAATGTGGTATCATGTGGCACTATATAAAGACGATATTGGACTGAGTCAAAAACTAAATTTAGATTTTAAAGTAATTGCCCAAAATTATTTAAAGGAAGCTAAGTATCATTTTAAAATTTTGAAAGGATAGTTATGAACACATTAGATATTTTATCGCTAGAAAAAAATGAAGCGAGTTTATCGATTATTAAAAGTTATCTTCAAACTCCATTAACTAAAACTGACTATGAGTTAGTCTTTTTAAAGATGCTTGAAGTTGAACTTTTCTTAGGTTTATCAAAAAATGTCATTACCGAAGGTGAAGACTTTTTAACTAATTTTGCTGATGAAGACTCGAAGAACTATTCTAAGTTATTAAAATATCTATTTGACGCCTCTTTAATTGAAAAAGATTATGATCGTTTAACTTACTACTTAGAAGAAAGAAAAAAATACGGACCAATTTTAGATGATTATTTAATTATTCTTGATGAAATTAAATTAGCTAAGATTTTAAATGAACCATATACTGATTTAATGATTGAACTTGTGAATTCACAAGCACCAAATCATATTAAAATTGAAGTTTATGAAGAATTACTTCATCATTACTTGAAAAAAGAAAAATTTTTGGAAGCAAAAGAAGTTTTAAATGACATGCAAAATGTTACTAATGAAAAGTATTATCGTGAAGAATTAACGATTTTATATGGGCTTGGTCATACTGATAAAGTATTGGAACTTGCTGATAGCTACAAAAATATTCCGGAAGCGACAATTCCAGCAGTTATTATGTTACTAAAAGTTCATTTTGAAAAAGGTAATTATCACCCAATGACGATTATCGATTCTGAGTATGAGCCGTATTTTGAAAATGCGGCCATTGAAGATCGGATTGAGTTTTATGAAATATGTGTTAACTTATATAAAAAGTTAGGCTACCGTCAGTCAGAAGAACACTACTCTGATAATTTAAAACGAGTTAAAAGATTAGAAACTCGAACTAAAAGAACAGAAATTCAAAAAGAAGAGGAAAAACCACTAAAAATAGAAGTTACTGAGGTTGTTCCTCGTAAAAAAGATGTAACTCTTTCGTCAATTGAAGAAAAGAAACAAATTTCTAATTTTTTTGATATTTTCATTTTCTCAGAAAATATCAACGAAAAATTAGTCTTAAGAGACTATTTAAGAACGCTATTTATTTTTATCGATAACTATATTAAGGCCTCAAACTATGTCATATATTTAAACGACCATAGATTTTATCATTATAAAAAAGAGCGTTTGTATGAAAAGAGATTAATTGAGGAAGCAATTAATCCAACTATTATTCGCAATGTTTTAGAAAAAGGTCATGAATATTTTTCTAATCCATTAGATTTTGATAAAACAGTTGATATTATTACTCAACTACCATATTCAAATGATATTAAGTATGTTTATGCAATACCGCTTGAAAAAGAAGGAGCATTTTTAGTATATTTTGATGAGGTCGTTAATGATCCGGAAATATATTATGATTTTGTTAAACTTATTTCCGCACTAATTTATTCTAAAATTAGTCGTGAAAATAAAATTAAAGGTTTACGCAAAGAAAACTTTTTTCTTTCAAATGTTATCTCATCTGAATTAGCTCCGATTAGAGTTGCCTCAGAAAGTAAAGTGACTTATAATCAGGCGGCACAAAAGTTATTAAAAGAAGATGAATCAACTTATATTGATCATTTTATCTCTAAAATAAAAGCGGAACATATCCGTAATTATCGTGAGTTAATGAGAAGGATGCTAGCTAATCCAAATCAAGTTGAAGAAGTTAGATATCAATATCAAAATTTATATATTAGGGAAAAATTAGTTTCAATTTTAGATGAAGATGAAATTAAGGTAGTTTCAATTTTTGATGATATTACTCAAATGGTTATTGAACTAGAAACTAGTGAACAAAAAGCAATTACTGATCGTGAGACTAATTTGTATAATTTATCCCACTTGAAATCAGAAATGACTAGCTTAACCAACCAAAAAACGACATTTATCTCAATTGAACTTAATTTAGATAATCGTCATATTTATGGACCAGATAATACAAGTTTGTATTTTAAAGAATTCGCTCAAATTAGTGATGATTTCTTCGTTGACGGAGTAGTTTATCGAACTGATTTTAATGAGTTAATGGTAACCTTGCCTTATAACGATATTAGAGCGGTTAATAACATTTTAAAAAATTATATTACTCATTTAGAAGAATATCAAGTAACGTCAATTCCATATGAACAATTTCAAGTGAAAATGGGTGTACTAAGATATCCTGTGGTAACTAATCAAACGAATGTTGATATGATTTTAAAGTTTATTGATATCGCAAAAGAAAAATCTAAATTGAGAAAAGATACCATCTATCATCAATTTACTTATGGTGATTATGAGGAAGAAGCATTTGAACAGTCAATTCTAAATTATTTAAATGATTCACTTGAAAAGAAAAACTTAACTTTAAGTTTCGTTCAAATTATTGACATTAAGAAAAATTTAGTTTGGCAATATGAATCAGAGATTAATATTCCCAATATGAATATTGATAATAAGTATATTGTCACTTTAGCTAAGAAGCGAAACCGGATTATTGATCTTGATCGCCACCATATTTTAAAAGTATTAAATTTCTTAGTTAAATTAAGTCAAGAAACACGGGTTTTAATTAAAATTACTATTCCGATTAGTGAAGAAACATTTGTCGATCCGACGTTTAACGCGTTTTTAATTGGTGCGATTAAAGAAAGAAAAATTCCATTTTCTTTTATTAGATTAAAAATCGATTTAACGAATATTAAAACTCATCACTACGCTCACAAAATTCATGAACTGTTAAATACTGGTATTTCACTAGATACTACCGCACTAGCGATGGTTTTAACTTACCCGTTTAATGCTTTATATATCGATTTTAATGATTCAGATATTAAATGGCAAACTTATTATAGTAATTTATTTAAGATGTTAGATGAATTCCATATCGCATTAATTGCGACCAATATCAATTCAAAAGATCAAATAGATACGTTAAACAGATTAGGAATAAGATTAGCTTGTGGCAGACTATATCCAAATATTCCAAGCGATAAATTATTTAACCAAATTGTGGAGATGAAGAAAAATGAAAAAGCATAATAAAGTAGATATAAAATCTAATTTATATGTCGAATCATCTTTATCAGTTTTACATCAAGTTAAATTAATTTCTAATCATTACTTAAATTCAGAAGATGATTCAAAAGAAGAAATTCTTTTAAGTATATACGGAATTCTTCAAACTTTATTTGTTGGAGTTGATGCCTTATATGACTATGTAAGAGCCTTAACTAAAAATAAGTATTTAATTAATATTAACCAAAACGAAAGACTTCATGAATTAAAGTTTATTCGTAATGATGTTGTGGGACACCCAACATCTAGAATTTATTCTAATAATAAAGTTGGGTTTTGCCGGCTTAACTTAGAAACTTTAACGAAAGATAAAATTAGTTACGAGACTTATATTCTAGATAATAAAACGTTAAATTCAACATTGGTAGAGTCAAAAGAAGTATCAATATTTGATTTAGTTAAAGCCTACTTAGAAGAAGAGGCCATTATTTTAAATCAAGTGGCACTATATCTTAAAAAACCATATTCTGATAATATCGTTAATTCAATTTTAAAATTAGAAGAAATGTATTTAAATGGTCAAGTGATTAAAGACTATATTGATGACGTAATCGCTGACGCTATTAGTTATGATACTGATCAAAATAAGCATCAAAATAGATTAATTTGGCGGTTAGAATTACTAAAAAATGCCGTTGATTGGAAAACAAATGATAATGAGATTAATAATTTAATTGATTATATTATTCAATTCCAATTACAAAAAGTATTAGAAATTGCCTTAAATTTAACCGGACAATATAAAAAAATAAGACGAATTAAAGTTCCTTATTTATTAAAAGAATTTTACCGAGCGATTAAGAAAAATGAGTCAAAAATTACTCCTTTAATTAATCATTTACATGACAATAGACATCCGTTCTTTTATGAAGATATTAAAGAGTTAGAAAAAGTAATTGATAATTATAAGGCATTAAAAGTATTAGATTTATTAAAAAGTTTAGATGATGAAAAGCGAATTTATTTGCTAGGAAGTATCATTAAACAATACAACAAAGGAAACTGAGGTGAAAATGATGTTAAAAAAAGAAGATAAATACTTAATTGGAGAAAAAATTAAAGTAGTTAACGAAAAAGAACCAGGTGTCGTAACGAGAATTGATGAAGCTAGAGGATTAATTTATGTATTATTCAAAAGATTTCGTGAAGAAGCATATCCTTATCCTGAAGCTATCGATCAAGGAATTTTAACGCCACTTGTTCAAAGGAAGTGACGCTTATATTTATCATAAAATGGATTATTAGGTTTTTTATAAATCTTTTTAAACTGATTTGGGAAACAATTAAAACAATGAAGACTTGGCGCGGAGTCTTGTCTTTGTTTATTTCACTGATGATTTTTGCTGGATGGGCCTATGTTTTAATTGGAGTTGGGATAATTGTTAAAAATCCGTCATTGGTGGCTATTGGTAGTGCAGTCGCTTTGTTTTGGATTGGGCCATTTACACCACTTATTCCCATTGTTTTAATTGTTGCATTCTTAATTCAGCGTTATATCTTTCGCGATCGCAGTAATGATGAAGCATTAAAAACTGCGATTAAAAAGTTTAAGCAACAAGGCTTTAGAAGTGATAAGGAATTACCGAAATATTATTATCGTAAAGTAAAATATTCGCGAATCCATCAATATAAAAACCTTTATAAAAAACAAGCATTAAGAGGTAATTATGTCTACAAATAAAGATAAAATTTTACTTCATATATGCTGCGCCCCATGTGCAGTATATCCAACTAAATATTTTAATGAAGGTGGCTATCTTTATGATGGCTATTTTTACAATCCTAATATTCACCCTGAAAGTGAATATAATTTAAGATTGGAATATGTCTTGAAATTAAGTGGAATCAGAGAGTTTAAATTAATCGTTGATAAGGAATATAATGAGGCTGATTGGATCCTTTATGAAGAGGTTCCTAAGCGCTGCGCCAAGTGTTATAATATTCGGTTAAGAAAAGCGTTTGAATATGCTCAAAAAAATAATTATAAAGCCGTTTCCTCGACATTGTTAATTAGTCCATATCAACAACATGAATTAATTATTGAAGTCGCAGAAAACTTTAGTAAACACTTTGAAATTCCGTTTTATTATATTGATTTTAGACCTCATTTTAGAGAGGGTCAAAATGAAGCTAAAGAGTTAAATTTTTATCGTCAAAAATTTTGCGGGTGTCTTTCGTCACTTGAAGATAAACTTAACTTTGACATAAAAAAAGAAGAGAAAAAGGAGAATGCTAAAAATGGTTAATATTATGTTATCAAGGAGTTATATTGATAACCCGTATTTATATTTATATTTTAAAAAATACATTAAAAAAGGAATGAAAGTTTTAGTCATTCCGTGGTCATTTCATCCACAAGCTGATTATGATACTTATCGCCCTGGTGGTGAAAGATATCAAAAATTGGTTAATCAATTTATCCCTTATGATATACCAGAACGTGACATTGAATGGTTAGATTATTACAATGATAATCATGAAATTGCCGTAAGAAAAATTCAAAAAGCTGATTTAATTTATTTAACCGGCGGACTTCCTGATAAATTTTTCGAACGAATTGAAGAATTTAATATTAAACCTAATTTAGAAACATTTAACGGAGTTATGTTAGGAATTAGTGCTGGAGCCGTCATTCAATTTGGAACGTATCATTTATCAAAAGATGATGACTATAAAAAGTTTGATATTTATCCAGGATTAAATATTATTAATGATTTTGGTGTTGAAGTTCATTATGGTGATCGGAGAAGAATTCAAGATAAAGCATTGAAAAAAGCCAATTTAATTATTCCGAGAACATATTATACAATCCCTGATGCTGGAGCTTTAATTAAAGATGGTGACAATATTATTTTAATTAATGGCGCCAGAAAACATCATTTTAAAAAATAAAAAAACCGACAAAGTCGGTTTAATAAATATATGGTACTCCCTCTGGGGCTCGAACCCAGGACACCCAGATTAAGAGTCTGGTGCTCTGACCAACTGAGCTAAGGGAGCATACTATTTACACAAAACTAATTTTAACATAAATAATTTTAAAATACAATAAAAAGGAGTTATCAATATGGAAACTAAAAATCAAAAATTTAAAAGAATTGCGGAAAACAGAGTTAATCGGATTATTGATCAAATTCGAGTTTTAGGAAATTTATCGAACACTTCAAATTATGAGTATTCAATGGATGAAGTTAATCAAATTTTTAAAACGATTGAAATTGAACTAGCAAATACGAAAGAAATGTTTGAACTAGCTAATGAAAAAAGGTTTAAGTTAAGATGAGCCGAACAGAAATTTTAGCAATCATTGCTGGGGTATTATTACTAACGTTATTATCGTTTTATATTTTTGATAAGTTGGCTAAAAATAGAAAACAAAGAGAAGTCTTAAAAAAATTGCAACGAATCGGTAAACTAGAAAAAGAGCGAAATACATATTTTTTACTCCTTGGTGATATGCAAATTCAAATTGTTTTCTTATCTTTAAAGCACGATGAATATTTAACAATTAACTCATCAACAATTATGCAAATTGATCGATCTAAAGGAAGACCGCTTTTAATTAGATACAATTACGATTATCCACCTTATAAATGGTTATTTGTCGTACCTGGGGTAAACCGAGTTAAAAGAGCGATTAATGAATCAGAAGTTGATTTTATTAATTATCAAACTGAACTTCCTAACTTTAGAGTGATTAAAGAAGATGAAGTTGATTTACTAATTGAAGAATATTTATAATAAAGAGACTTTTTTAGTCTCTTTTTACTTTTTCTAAATAAGAACGAAAAAAACACTTTTATTTATAGAAAACCGTTGAAAATTAGTCGTTTTATAATATACTACTATTAGTAGTATCAATGAAATAACAAATTAATTTTATGTAAATTTGAAAGGAGGATACAGTTTTACTGTATTAAGCTATGAAAAATCACAATTTTACAAAAGAACAATTTGACCTATTTAATGAAAGAATTGAAGGTCACTTAAAAAAACCGGGACCAATCATGCCAACTTTGCATGATGCCCAACACATTTTTGGATGCATTCCTTTAGAAATCCAAAAAATTATTTCCGAAAAGTTAAATGTTAGCGTTTCAAAAATTAACGGAATCGTTACTTTTTATGCTCACTTTTCACTTGAACCAAAAGGAAAATATGTCATTGGTGTTTGTCTAGGAACGGCATGTTTCGTTAAAGGAAGTCAGCAAATATTAGATGCCGCAATGAAAGAATTAAAAATCAAACAAGGTGAAACGACATCTGACGGTTTATTTACTTTACAAGCAACTCGTTGTATTGGTGCTTGTGGACTAGCACCGGTATTTTTAATTGGCGATGATGTGTTTGCCATTTCTAATGCTAAACAAATTGTTGAAGAAATTAGAAAAATTAGAGATAGAGAGGCTGGTGTTTCTAATGAAAATTAAAAATAGACAAGATTTAGAAAAAATTAAGGCAAGTCAACAAATTAAACTAGCGATGAGAGAAGCTTATAAAAGAGTTTATGTCGTAGTTGAGATGGGAGACTCAGGAATTAAAGCGGGAGCGAAAGATATCTTACAACATTTCGTTAAAACTTTAAATAGCCAGTTAATTTTAGATGTTGCCGTCCTGCAAGGTCCAGGAACTGAGCATAAAGATTTAGAGCCAGTTGTCGAAGTAAGAATCGGTGATGAAGTAACTCTTTATCAAAAAGTAACTAAAGAAGTAGTTGACATGATTATTTCTGAACACATTTTAAAAGGTAAAGTAGTTAAAGCTCATTTGTTAAAAGGAGATAGATAATATGGAATATCGTAGTCAAGTCGTTATTTGTGGCGATACTGGTTGTTTATTAGGTAAAAGCGCCCAAATTCGTGACGAATTTGTTGAAGTCATTAAAGAACATAACTTAGAAGACGAAGTGTTTGTCTATATGAGTGGATGTTTTGGTTTTTGTGAGAAGGGACCACTTGTTATTGTGTATCCTGATCAAACTTTTTATTCTCAATTAAAACTTGGTGACGCTAGAAAAATTGTTGAAGAACATTTATTAAAAGGTAAAGTCGTTAAGAAATTGGAATATAAAGAAAGAGATCCAGAAACTAGAAAATTAATTCAAAAGAATTTTCAAGAAGTATCATTTTACCTATCTCAGAAAAAATTTGCCTTAAGAAATGTCGGAATCATTGATCCAGAAGATATCAATGAATATATCGGTAGAGATGGTTATTTCGCTTTAGAAAAAGTAGTTAACCAAATGACACCAGATGAAGTTATTGAAGAAGTTTTAGCTTCAGGATTACGTGGTCGTGGTGGCGGTGGGTTCCCAACAGGTTTAAAATGGAAATTTACTGCCGCTAACAAAGGTGGTAAAAGTTATGTTGTTTGTAACGCTGATGAGGGTGACCCAGGAGCGTTTATGGACCGTGCCGTTTTAGAAGGAGATCCGCATTCAATTATTGAAGCGATGGCGATTTGTGGTTATGCAATTGGTAGTGACCAAGGTTATATTTATGTTAGAGCTGAATATCCATCAGCGACTGCAAAATTAGGTAGAGCGATTAATAAAGCTTATGAACTAGGATTATTAGGAAAAAATATTTTTGGTTCGGGTTTTAACTTCGATTTAGAGTTAAGATTAGGCGCTGGCGCTTTTGTTTGCGGTGAGGAAACGGCTTTAATTGGTTCAATTGAAGGAAATCGCGGGATGCCAACCATTAAACCACCATATCCAGCTAATGAAGGATTATGGGACAGGCCAACTGTCATTAATAACGTGGAAACATTTGCCAATATTCCACTAATTATTAATAAAGGCGCTAAATGGTTTTCTTCAATTGGTACTGAAAAATCGAAAGGAACGAAAGTCTTTACGATTGGTGGAAAGATTAATAACGCAGGATTAATTGAAGTACCAATGGGAATTACTGTTAGAGAAGTTATTTATGGTATCGGTGGCGGTATTCCAAATGGTAAGAAATTAAAAGCGGTTCAAACTGGAGGCCCATCAGGTGGATGTTTAACTGAAAAAGATTTAGATTCACCAATTGATTATGATACTTTAATCGCTAAAGGATCAATGATGGGTTCAGGTGGAATGATTGTTTTAGATGAAGATAACTGTATGGTTGATGTCGCTAAATTCTATATGGATTTTATCGTTGATGAGTCATGTGGTAAATGTACTCCTTGTCGTGAAGGAACAAGAAGATTATATGAACTTTTAGATAAAATTACTAAAGGTGAGGGAACTCTTGAAACTCTAGATGAGTTAAGAGTATTAGCTAACGACATTAGAGATACATCATTGTGTGGACTTGGACAAACAGCACCAAATCCAGTCTTATCAACACTTAATAATTTCTATGATGAGTATGTCGCTCACGTCGTTGATAAAAAATGTCCAGCTGGAGTTTGTAAGGCCTTAACAGAACTTCAAATTACTGATAAATGTATTGGTTGTGGTAGATGTACTGACCATTGTCCGGTACACGCTATTTCTGGTAATTTAAGAGAAAAACATGTCATTGATACCAATTTATGTGTCCATTGTGACTTATGTATTACAATGTGCCCAGTATTTGCGATTAAGCGTGTATAAGAAGGGTTGATAATATGGAAAAGAAAGTAAAAGTAACTATTGATAATAAAGAAATTTTAGTACCTGCAGATTATACAGTTATGGAAGCAGCTGATTTAGCTGGTATTAATATTCCGAGATTATGTTTCTTAAAAGGAATTTCAGAAACATCAAGTTGCCGCATTTGTGTGGTTGAAATTGAAGGAATTAAACCTTTAAAGAACTCATGTACTTTTAAAGTGTTTGATGGGATGAAAGTAAAAACTAATACCCCAAGAATTATTAAACAAGTTAAAATCAACCTAGAGTTAATTGCTGGGAACCATCAATTTAATTGCTGGGCTTGTCCAAGAGAACATAATTGTGAGTTATTAGAATTATTAAGAAGATATAATGTTGATAATCATCTTAATGTTGATGAGACCATTAAAAAACGTGAATGGATGATTAACCAAAGTGAATCAATCGTCATTGATTCAAGTAAATGTGTTTTATGTGGACGTTGTGTTGACGCGTGTGAATACTATACTGGATTAGGAATCTTAAACTTTAACGAAAGAGGCTTTAATACTTATGTTGGACCAGCTAACCAAACTAGTATTGATGATGCTGGATGTATTTATTGTGGTAAATGTATCCAATCATGTCCAACGGGAGCCTTAAGAGAAAGAGATAATGTTGATGATGTCTTTGATTTACTTCATGAAGAAGGAATTTATACAGTTGTTCAAATTGCACCAGCAACAAGAGCTGGTTTAGGTGAAGAATTTGGCTTACCAATGGGAACTAACGTTGAACCATTGATGTATGCCGCTTTAAAAGAATTAGGTTTTAATGATGTTGTTGATGTTAACTTTTCAGCTGACTTAACGATTATGGAAGAAGGAACCGAATTGATTGAAAGACTTGATAAATTCTTAAAAGGTGAACCATCAGTTTTACCATTATTTACTTCATGTTCACCAGGATGGATTCGTTATGTTGAAAGATATGCTCCAGAATTTATTCCAAATGTTTCATCATGTAAATCTCCACAACAAATGAATGGCGCCATTGTTAAAAATTATTATGCCAAGAAAATTGGGGTTCCAAAAGATAAAATAAAAGTCGTCTCAATTATGCCATGTATTGCGAAAAAATATGAAGCAAGTCGTCCAGAGATGGAAGTTGATGGTATTCGTGATGTTGATATTGTTTTAACGACTAGAGAACTAGCTAGATTAATTAAGCGTGCGCAAATTGACTTTGTTAATTTGGAACCAGCTAAACTAGATTCACCACTTGCTCAGTATACTGGGGCTGGAGTTATCTTTGGTGCTACAGGTGGCGTTATGGAAGCGGCACTTCGTACTGTTAAAGCTTTACTAGAAGAAAAAGATGAAAAACTAGTTGACATTACTGAAGTTAGAGGTGTTGAAGACATTAAAGAAGCAACCTTAACTATTAACGGTTTAGAGTTAAATTTTGCTGTCGTTCACGGGGCGGTACATTTCCCAGAAATGTTACGCCGCATTAAAGAAGGCAAGAAACAATATGCTTTCGTTGAATTTATGGGTTGTACCGGTGGATGCGTCTTTGGTGGTGGTCAACCAATTATTAAAGCCCGTGAATTTGAAAAGACTGATGTTAGAGCTGAAAGAGCGAAAGCTTTATATCAATTAGACCAAGAACACCAATTAAGAAGAAGTCATGAAAATCCACACGTGATAAAATTATATGAAGAATTTTTAGGTAAGCCAGGAAGTGATCTAGCTCATAAACTACTTCACACTACCTATTCAAAGAAAGATACCTATAAGCTTTGAGAAAAATTTTAATTATTATAATTGCTATCTTCACTTTAAGTTTTTTTGGTTGCCAAAAAAACACTGAAAAACCAACGGTAATCCTACCTGGCGGATCGCCACTGATTTCAGTTGCTGAAATTTTAGAAGATACTGATTATCAAATCGTTTCGGGACCAGATTTATTTCCTGCCGAATTTAAAAAACAAGAGCGTGATATTATTATCGCTCCAATTATTGTCGGCACTAAGTTATATATTGCGGGTGCTTCAAATTATAAACTTCACTCAATTATTGGTTGGGGAAACTTATATATCGTTTCCCGCAGCAAAATTAATTCACTTAATGAATTAGAGAATAAAAAGGTAGTGGCTTTTGGTGAAAATGCTACCCCAGGCATCATCCTTAAAACTGCATTAGGAAGTGTTAATGCTAACTTAAGTTTTTTAGCCGCGGTTACTGATGTCGTTGGTCCTTTTAAAACTAAACAATTTGATTACGCCTTAATTTCTGAACCAGTATTAGAACGCTTAATCTCATCATCACCAAATGAAACATTTCATGTATTTGATTTATCAAAAGTAGAAGGACTACCAAAGATTGCTCAATTTGGAGTTTTCGTTAATCCAACTCCAACTCATAAAGTTGGAACTAAAAATTTCTTGTCTAAAATTGAAAGAAATGTCAAAAAAGTAAACGAAAACCCTGAGACTTACGCTAATTTAATTGTTCCGAAATTTGAAGCTCTACAAGCATTTACTCCAGAGTTATTAACTAACGCTATTCCAAGAATGAATTTAGAATTTGTTAGTAGTAAAAATGCTAAAAATGATTTTCTAGCATTTGTAAACTTCTTAAATTCTAAAAACCCTAATTTAATTGGTGGACAAGTTCCTAACGAAGGATTTTATTATTAATGAAAAAATATCAAAGACAAATATTTACATATGCTGGTATATTATTCATTTTTTTACTATGGATTTTATTATCTGAAACAATTAAAGAAGAGATAGTATTACCGACAATTCCAACTACAGTTAATGCCTTAATTAGTTTATTAGGTAAAGGGAATACTTACTTAGTGTTATTAAACTCAATTGGTGGTCTTTTCTTAGTAATAATCATCGGTTTTATCGTGTCATTAATTCTTTCTTTAATTGCCTTTAAATTTGATGGTTTTAAAAATTTTATTCAGCCTGTAATGTCACTCTTTAAAATTTTACCAGTACCAGCAGTAATTATTTTCTTTCTAGTTCAATTTAGTCAAGCAATTATTCCTTATATTTTAACATCAATGGTAGTTATACCGATTATGTATGAGGGATTATATGCTAGTATTATCTCAATTGATGATGATATTACTGATGAAGTAAAAATGATTAGTAATAACACTAATGTCTCGGTTATCTTTAATATTTATCTTCCAATTATCAGGCTGGGAATTATTGCCTCACTTTTACAATCCATTGGGATTGGTTTAAAAGTAAAAGTGATGACTGAATTTGTTGCCAATGCTCCAAATTCAAT
>JGI24503J29689_10028799_pt1 | contig 15377 bp, 12 predicted proteins | sample BioPla3RNA2_FD_29689 | JGI IMG/M metagenome (IMG submission 29689)
AACTACTGGCAATGGCCCAAAGATTTCTTACACAAACTTAACTAACACTCCAACAAGTGCTAGCTGGACACACAATAGTTTAACAGGTGTAAACAACTGGACAACTGGAACTGATAACACTACGCCGTATCACATAACACAAGCTATGGGAAAGAAGTGGGAGGATCATGTAAACTCTGTTCATGCACCTAGTAACGCTTGGGTTTACAATGAAGCCACGATTAAGGCTGTAAAAGTAGACAATGCTTCTAACGCTGATACAGTGGGCGGCTTCACGGTAGGTACTAACGTTCCAGCAGATGCAAAATTTGATGACACATGGAGGCCAGTTCATACAACGCCTACTTCTGGTGCTACAACAACATCGATTGCAAGTTCTTGGGCGTATACTCATGTAGGTTCTACAGGGAATGGGGCGCATATTCCTTCTGCCGGTACGGAGGGACAGTTTTTAGCACATGATGGCTCATGGAAAACGCCTCCTGATACAGTCTACAGTCACCCCACAGGATACACTAGTCAACCTGCTACCGCCTTGACCGGGGCTAATGTTATTTCTCAGATAAAAGTAAATGATGAGGGGCATGTCACAGGTGTTAGTTCTAGGGCATTAACAAAGGGCGATTTAGGTTTAGGGTCAGTAAATAACTATGGTATTGCTTCCAAGGCACAGGCACAAGCAGGAACGTCTAATGCAGTGTATATGACTCCGTTACGGACGGACGAAGCTATACAGGCTTTGGCTCCTGTTAAGAGTGTAGCAGGAAAGACAGGTACGGTTACTTTAGTTAAGGGCGATGTAGGTTTGGGGAATGTAGAAAATTATGGTATAGCCTCCCAAGCCGATGCTGTAGCTGGTGTCGTAAATACTGTATATATGACCCCACTAAGAGTGAAAGAAGCGATTCAACACCTATCTCCTATCAAGAGTATTAACGGAAAAACAGGTGTAGTTACATTTACAAAAGAAGATTTTGGCTTAGGGAACGTTCCTAATGTGGATACAACAGATATTTCTAATATCACATCAGGGGTTTTGGCAGTATCGCACGGTGGAACAGGTGCTACTTCTCTTACTGGTAATAAATTACTCGTAGGCAATGGCACGAACGCTGTATTAGCTCCTAGCGAATTAACCTGGAATAACACAACAAAATCTTTAGATATCAATGCAGACCTCAAGGTCGATAAAACGTTTCGTTCCGTAGGGCAAGCAACATTTGAGGATAGCGTTGCACTTGCAGGCAATGATAAGCTAATTCACGCTTTAACAAGCAACTTGACGATTAGAGCAGGCGCTGATAGTTATTTGTATCTTGGTAATACAAATATTCGAGTTTCAAATTCTGGACTTATGGAATTTAGAAGGCCGCAAGGCAACCCTCCTTTTGTAGTTACATCTACTACAGAAGTAACAAACCTTAATGCTGGCATGGTTGGCGGAATGAGACCTAACGATATTTTTGTTATAGCGATGCAAAACACCACAGGCACAGGGGTTATCTCCGGAGGAGAAGTTACCGAAACATCAGGTAGTGGAGCTGCTTCGGTTCATGTATCCCCAGGTTATATTATGACTAAATCAGGCAGATTTGCTTTAAGTAATACAGGCAATATTTCAGGATTTACCATGGAAATTGGTCGCTGGAATATCGTGTATGCGTTAGGTAAGCAATCTTTAATAAACGGTCAGACAAGGTATCCTGGAGAAGTGCTGGTTCAACCTGGAGATAGTACAGGACAAATACCTGTTGTTCCACCAGAAAGAGAACCAATTATTTTAGCAGCTATCAAAGTAAGCTCAACAACAGCTATTAATAGCCATGATATTTATCCGCTAAGGGATTTGGTAGGGTTATACCACAATTTAGACACACACTCAATCGAATTCTTTAGAAAAGATAATGCAGGGAATAATCCTGATAGCTGGGTTCGTTTATCAACGATAGGAGCTTATACACCAAAAGCATCGGTGAGAATAGAAAACAACGGGAATATTACAAGTTTAGGTACTGTAGATGCAAAACTATTTTCTTCCGGCGATGTGGTAGTGGATTTAACAGAAAAAGTTCCACAATGGAATGACGCTCATAATAAACGTCATACACACTATTCTTTGTATGTTGAGTATGCTAGTTCTAATTTTAATATTAGCACAAAGACGGTTTTTCTACCATCAGGTAGAGGTTATCCTTCTAGTTACGAGAATATACAAGTTTACAAAAACGGTTTAAGAATGTTTTATGAAAAAGATTATACTTTAGGTACTAATAATAGTACTGTTATATTCACAAACAAACATGTTATTACTGATGAAGATCTTATTGTTATAGATTACACTGTTAACGGTTAGGAGGTGAGGTGTTGTGGCGAATGATAGAACCAGGATTAATAGAGATGATATACGCCCCGATTCTATATCTGGTGTAGAATTAAAGTCTGACGATTCTTCTTTAAATAAGGTTACAGATGGGATAATGCTCATAGAGGGTACAGGTTCTAACCGAAATGTTACGATCTCAAGGCCTCTAATATCTTCTAATGATATAATTTTTTCTGGCTCTGTAAGAAATATTGGTACAGCTTCCAACCTAAACCTTAATTTTATAACAAACAATCAGGTTCGGATGATTCTTCAGGGCGATGGGAATATTCGATTAGGGGCAAGTGGTACAGCATCAGAAAAGTTAGATGTTGACGGCAATATTAAAGCTACTAAGTTTATTGGACCTTTGGAAGGCAATGCTAATACAGCTACTAAATGGGCTACAGGAAGAACAATTAGTCTTACGGGTGGAGTTACTGGTTCTGTTTCTGGTGTAGATGGTTCTGGAAATATTTCTATCAGCACTACGCTCTCTCCTCACAGTCTAGCTTCGCATACTGTTTCTGGCTTAACCCCAGGACATTTCTTGAAAGCATTAACAGCCACAACATTTGGTTTTTCTCCTCATGGACTGACCTACTCCGATGTGGGAGCGGCTCCAGCTTCACACACTCATAATTATGACAACTATCAAAACTGGGTTTTAAAAGTAAACAGTGAATCGACTGGAGTAAATATTGAAACTAAGGGTAACGTCAATCTTATTGCAGGAACAAACGTAACACTCTCAAGATCTGGCACTGGAGTTACTATAAGCTCTGCCGATACAAAGTACACAGCAGGAAATGGTTTAACGCTAAGTGGTACCCAGTTTAGTTTGGATGCATATACAAATGCAGAGTTGACGGCTGGTACGATGGGAGAAATCGGCGTTAATTCCACAGGAGCTTATGTTGTACTAGGTGAAAATAGTAAAACTGCTTATCGTGGAGATAGAGGGAAAGCCGCTTACGATCATATCTCAAGCACAGGTGCTAGTCATACCTACATTAATCAAGACGTTAAGACAACTGCTTCACCAACATTTGCTGGGTTAACTTTAACAGGAAAACTTCAAGTTGCCAATAGTACTACTCATGCTATGTTGAATATTCCTAGGATAGGAACAGCAGATCCAACAAATTATAGTGCAGGAGATCTGTGGCATAGGTCGAATAACTTATATTATGTGGACTCTGGTGGTACAGTAAGAGCTTTAGCTCACACTTCTTCTTGGTCTGCTATGTCACAGGCAGAAATTGAAACAGGTACAGCAACGTCGTCTAGGTTTATGAGAGCCGACAGACTAAAATATGCAGTAGAGTACCATGCTCCTGTTAAGAGCGTTGCAGGGAAAACTGGTACAGTTACATTGAGTAGTTCTGATGTAGGTTTAGGATCGGTAAACAACTATGGTATTGCTTCTCAAGCGCAAGCACAAGCAGGAACAGTAAATACTGTATATATGACCCCGCTAAGAACAAAAGAAGCAATTCTAGCCCTAACACCTATTCCGACGTGGGGAAGTATAACCGATAAACCATCTACATTTCCACCTAGTTCTCATAATCATAGTGCTAGTAATATCACATCAGGAACTCTATCTGTCGACAGATTACCTTCTGCCACCACAAGCGGAAAAGGTATCGTTCAATTATCAACTTCCACTAGTTCCACAAGTACTTCGTTAGCCGCAACCGCTAGTGCAGTAAAATCAGCATATGACCTTGCTAACTCTAAATGGACTTATAATGAAGCTACTATTAAAGCAGTTAAAGTCAATAGTGCTGGAACAGCAGATACCCTTGCAACAGCACGCACCATCAATGGAACTAGCTTTAACGGTTCAGCTAACATCACCACCGCCAACTGGGGCACAGCAAGAACAATTACCATTGGAGGAACTGGGAAGTCAGTTAATGGAAGCGCCAATGTGTCGTGGACGCTGGCAGAAATAGGAGCGGCTCCAGCTTCCCATAACCACAGTACTAGTAATATCACCTCTGGTACTTTAGGCGTAGCTCGTGGAGGCACGGGAGCATCAACTTTAGCATCAGGGAAAGTGCTGGTAGGTAATGGCACTGGTGCTATTTTACAACCAACTAATTTGCACTGGAATAACAGTAGTTCCAGATTAGGTATAGGGACAACCGCTCCTAATGAAGCATTACACGTTGCAGGAAAAACTGAGTCTACTCAAGGGTTTAAGACAGGAAATTTTGAAATAGTATATGACTCAACATCAAAATGTTTGAATTTTAATTTTGTGGGGTGACAAAATGCAGGTTAAGGTTGCTAGATTTGAACTGTACCCAGAGGAAGAGCCTACTGGTTATGCTGTTGGTTTTACAATAACAACAAGCAACAACAGGGTGTTTTATAGGGACATGGTAGTTTCTCTCGATGCGTCTGAGCAAAGGACGGACGAAGAGATTGTGCAAGAAGCGTGGAATGAACTCAAGGACGCTATCCTTTCTGAGGTCGAGAGATTAGAGCGCAAGTCGCAGATTATAGGTAAGAGTTTAATTCTGCCAGATGGATTATTAGAAGATGAAGGAGCGATTGTAGATGAGGTAGAAGAACCTCCTATAGAAGAACCTGAGATTGGAGAGTAGGTAGCATGAGTTTAATAAGATGGTACAGGATGAATGGCAATATAATAGACGCTATGGGAAACAGCGAACTAGTTAACTCAGGAACGAGTACAGCTGTAGCTGGCAAAATTGGTCAGGCGATGAGAAAAACAAGTGGGTATTATTTGACAGACTTAACTAATATTCCCGATAACCTTAGTATTTCATTATGGTATAAGCATAACGGTGCGACATGGGCATCAGAATGTATATTCGGGACTAGATTAGGCAGTAATGGATTTATGCTTTATCGTAATGCCAGTGATACTGCTGGCTACTACAGAGCATATTTTTGGTACAATTCCACCTCATCTACCATAGTTGGGTATAATCAATGGCCTGGCATCTCTGGACTCTCTCCTGACACTTGGTATCACTTGGTTATGACTAGAGACTCTTTGGGAAACTTTAGACTTTATAAGGATGGGACTTTGATATACAATGGTTCTCCCCCAAGCGATTTTGTATCCTGGAATAACAATGGTGCCACCCTGGCTTTTCACGCACAAGGAAATGGAAGTGGCTATACAGCAGGAGATATAAGTTTTAACGATGTGCGTATCTATGATCATGCTCTATCCCCTAAAGAAGTAAAAGAATTAGCTAAGGCAAAAATCCTTCACTATAAATTTGACGACATGCAAGAGCCTACTGAGAACTTGATCCACTTTCAGAATCCAAGAATTGACGACTCTTATGATCCTTATGTTGCTACAACATCTGGGACGTGGCAAGCTAAGCATCCAGATGCTATTCGGGTATATAATAATAGTGGAAGTGAGATAACTTCGTATGTAAATCAAGGAGTAACTGACTGGACAAATACGTACCATGCAGTGTGGACTTTTGATAATGAGCTAAAAAAGCCCGTAGTAACTATGAGAGATCTGGATGGGCAGTGGAAAGCCAAAAGTTTTAGTATGGGCAAATCAATGAACTCACTGGGTTTAAAAGTCGGGGATAAATATACAATTTCTTGGCTACAGTGGACAGATACGCCAGGAAAGAGACCTCTTGTTGGGCTTTATGGGCAAAACAGTAGTGGATCTAGTGGGTTCCATGACGGACAGGGATACGGTCAAATAAGCAAAGCTAATGTTTGGGAAAGATTGTCCCACACTTTTACAGTAGGGTCTAGTTGGAACATGTCTGCAAATTTAACTTTATATATGTACGGACATTACCAAGGTAGGGGCACATTGAAAATAGCGGATGTACAAATGGAGATAAAGGACCATGCAACGGAATTCATAGATTCTCATTCAAGAACAGGTACAGTCCACGACTCCTCTGGTTATGATAATCACGCTGAATTAGCCTTAGCTACTACACCTAGATGGGTAGGAAAAGAAGAGAGTAAGATTGGTAGTGGCGCTTATGAGTTTGATGGTACAAATACTTTTATTATGATCCCAGAACATGTTATGGATGTGTTAATACAAAATAGTTTTTCCATATCTTTTTGGTTATATTCAAATAACGTTACTGGCTTAATAAGGGATGTTCTCGGTGGTGGCAACTATGGTCATTCTACTGGAGGGGTGGCATTCTCACATCACTCTAGTAATGTATGGTATTATGATATATATATAGAAAATGTAGGTAGAGTTACAACTACTATACCACAGTCTTCTATACCTTTTAATCAATGGAATCATATAACTTTGTCGAGGGATAGAGATTCCAGTAAAATAGCTGTTCATGTAAATGGAGAACTTGCTGGGGAAAACATTAATGCATTAGGTCTAGAAAATATAAACTGGAATAAGTCTGTATACCCATTAAAAATAGGTAAAGGGTATTACAATTCCACAGATGGTATTATTGACGATGTGCGAATTTACGCCACAGCTCTATCTGATGAGGATATTAAAGAATTATATCAAACAAGAGGGAGCATAGACTCTCATGGTAATCTTTATGTACAGGACATTAAGGAGCATGACACATACAGAAAAGATATTGAAAATGCTAATCTAGTTGAAAATGGTGATCAAGAGTATGGAAACAATTATAATTTTTCTGCCTTTGAGTATCGTGAATCTGAGAATTGTTTAAGTATAACAAGCGGCTCATCAACAGTCATGACCTCTAATTTTATCAAAGTACAGGGAAATGGGTTAGATTCTTTCGACAGATACAGGCTGGATTGCTATATAAAAGGAGAAAATATAAGATCAAGATTTTACTTTATGATTATATGTTATGACAAATATTTCCGAGAGATTAACCATAGACAGGTTGGTATGTACGCCAACACAGCGACAACGCTATCGCAAGCATTAAATCCTGGTGATACATGGGTTTATATGCAAGATATATCTAATTGGCAAGATGATGGTACTACAAATTATGCTCACACGAAGTCCTTAGCTTTGTGGCATCCAAATGATGAAAAACCCTTACTTACACCTTATAAATATACTCGAAGGACATTTAACGTAGTAGAGGTTGACAAAACAAACAACAGGGTTAGATTACAGAATCCTTATTCTGGTGATGTAATTCCTGCAGGGTCTCCAGCATGTAACACACGTGACGGGAGTACCTATCCATATATAGGCGGATCCAACCAGTGGACAGATTTAAATGAGTGGAAGTATATGTCAGGATTAAGCACTTCTTCAGACAATCTCGGGGGAATGAGGTTCGGCTCATCCTACGTTCGAGTAGGATACTTGATAAACAGAGAGGCGACTGGAGGAACTCCTACTACCCTAATTAAAAACATAAGATTCTACAATATAGATAATTGCCAAAATCCCACACTAGAGTACTCTGGTCTTTCTAGAGGAGTTTTAGACAATGGTGAATATGCTACCAATGTGTTTTCAGAAGTGGGACCTATAGACGGTATTATAGGCTGGTGGCCTTTGGATGGACATACACAAGATTACTCTGGAAATAATAATCACGGTACTAACAACGGAGCAACAATCACATCAGGGATTAGGGGTAGTGCTTATAGCTTTGATGGAAGTGCTGATCAGTTCATAGATATATCAGGACACGGATTGCATCTTTCTGAGATGTATAATGGAGGAGCTACTTTTTCGTGTTGGGTTTATCCATTATCTCACTCTACTGTTATAGCTCAGAATATAGCTGGCTTCCTTTATTTTACTATTAACTCCAGTGGTAAACTTCAAAATATGATTAGAAATGTTGCTGATAATGTTAACTACTGGGTTTATGGCAAGGAAACAATTCCCTTAAACAAGTGGAGCCACGTGGTTTGTGTGGTTGAAAATGGTGTTGGTGGCAGGTACTATCTCAATGGGGAGCTAGATGGTGTTGGTAATAATGTGGGTGTTGAAGTAGTAGATAGAGCAACGTCATCAAGGCTTGGATTTTATAATGCGTCATCTTTAGATGGCAAAATGTGTGATGCTCGAATCTACAACAGAGCACTATCCCCAGAAGAAATAAAAATACTTTATGATGTAACTAAACCAAATGCAACTCCCATGCAACTATCCAATGATGGCACAGTATACTTATCAGGAGAGCTAAAGGAAGCGTGATATTTATGGAAAGCTTCATTCGCGAAGGGCTTCATATAGTCAACGAAATGCCTATTCATGACATGAAATATATTGATGAAACAATACTAAACCACAAAGAAGATAGTCTTTTCAACCTAATTGGAGAAGGTAGTTCTGGCAAAGTATATAGATATAAAAAGTACGCCATTAAAATTTTCTACGATCACGTAATAGAAGGTGGAGGAGATGATCCTCTTTATCCTTATGACGCACACTTCCTTGAACTCCTAGATCGAAGTCCATATTTCCCTTCTGTATATTATTGTATTAACAAACATTATTTGGTCATGGAATACATAGAAGGAAAGAGCATCTATAGTGTAGATAGCCAAGTATTCGTAAGGTGTGTTTCTAAATTACGAGAAGCTATCACATATGCTTTTTCTAGAGGGTTAATATCTTCTGATTTAATTGACGCAAATATTATCGTAAACAACAAAAATATTCCTGTTATTGTTGACGTAGGCTGCTTTTCTTTGGTATCATGTGATGAGGAGATAGAGAGGATAACAGAAGAGTATTTCCAGCGAAATAGGGACAAAATACTTCTCGACGTGCTCGAACAAAAGGAGGGGAGAAAGTGGCACAATTAGCAAGCACAACCGTTTTTGGAGAATTATTAGTAACCGCCAAATCTTTGTTACAGGGAAACGTAGGGATAGGAACTACATCCCCCTCATGGAAGCTACATGTCTCTCACTCATCTGGAGGAGATGCAACATATAGTGGTGGAATATTAATCGAAAACACTAGCACGACTGCTGGAGAGCCTAACATAGGATTTAAAAATGCTGGGATGGGAAGCAACTTCTGGTTTGTTGGCCCCGATCAAGACACCGACATGAACTTTGCTTACGGCACAACGCACTCAGATGCGAATACAAAAATGACTATTGCTAGCGATGGAAATGTGGGTATAGGAACTACAGCTCCTAGTGAGAAGCTAGAGGTTGTCGGCAATATAAGGTTAGTGGGGGCAGGGGGAACTGGTGATGGATCCCTAGAAATATGGAGAGGAACTAATGCCTCTTGGAAAATATTAAATACGAGTGGCAAGCTAAAGTTTCAGTCTAACTTTACAAGTTCTGTTGGAAATTATTACGATGCTATGATACTTGATTATAACACTGGGAACCTGTGGTTCAAGGGCTCTCTTACAGGTGGCACAGTCCCTTGGGAACGTATAAGCGGAGCACCAAGCACATTTAATCCAGCTACACACACTCACTCTAACATTACCATTACAGCAGGTAATGGACTAAGTGGTGGGGGAACTCTTGCATCAAACAGGACTATAACCCTAGGAACACCTGGAACAATTACTAATTCAACTTCTAATGAAGTAACTTCTACTAGCCATACTCATGCCTTAACATTACCAACTACAGCAACTAGATGGCCTTCATGGAGTGAAGTTACAGACAAACCAAGCACATTTGCTCCAGCTACTCACACACACACTGCTGATCAAATAAGCGGATCTTATCTTCAGCTATCTGGAAGAAGCACATCTTGGGGAAGCACAGACGGAACATCTACTGGTGCGGTTAACGCTATTATGGGAGCAAGTAGTGGTGGTGCTACCTGGCTTATTTCAGGAACATCTGACGGAACGTTTCGTGGCGGTATCCAGTTGTTAAACAGCGGGGATACTATGAGGCTATATACCAATACCAGTTATTTGACTATATCTGGGTCAACCGTAGCGGGTTCTCTTGCAGGAAATGCTTCAACCGCCACTAAATTAGAAACTGCAAGAACAATTAATGGCACAAGTTTCGACGGTTCTGCCAACATTACAACAGTCAGATGGGGAACATCTAGAACACTAACTATTGGTAGCACGGGCAAATCTGTCAACGGTAGTGCAAATGTATCATGGACGCTTGCAGAAATAGGAGCGGCTCCAGCTTCCCATACCCATACCGCTAGTCAAGTAGGCTTAGGTAATGTTCAGAACTATGGAATTGCCACCCAAGCTCAAGCTCAAGCGGGTACAGCTAATAATGTCTATATGACACCTCTGAGGGTGAAAGAGGCTATTAGCTCACTTCCACCTTCTAGTCATACTCATGCTTGGTCTGAGGTTACAGGAAAACCTAGCACTTTCCCTCCAAGTAGTCATAGTCATCAGGTTACGCTGACCGCAATATTGAATACCATTGATTGGATAGGAATAGAGGCTCCATTCGCGCAGATTCAACAAGTTTCTGGTATTCTTGCTACTGATGTGCCCATTGTTGATGTTGTTTTAAGCGGTAATTGGGGAGTAGATGAGGCTAGGCTAGAAGCATGGGGGTATATTTACCGCATAGTAACAAGCAACAATTCCATTATTGTATATGCAAGAGAAAAACCCGAAGTGGCACTTCCCATCCAGCTAAAGGTGGTGAGATAGAGAATGGCAGAGGCAATAATTTCAAGGCGTGGCGGTTCAGGAGAAGTCATAGTAGAGTTTGACAACTTTATGCCGTCGAAAGTTGAGCTTTCAGAGGAGTTTATGCATTCAACCCCTACTGCTTTGTCTGTGGGAAGAGATCGTTTAGCGGGAGTCAGTATCGGTGACTACGCTTTGTTTGCTGGGGGGTATGATGGTTCTAGTTACCGCAGTACAGTAGATGCCTACAACATTTCTCTTACCCGTTCAACCCCTACTGTCTTGTCTGTGGGAAGAAGGCGACTGGCGGGAGCCAGCGTGGGTGATTATGCTTTGTTTGCTGGGGGCTATACTGGTAGCTACTGGAATACCGTTGATGCCTATCACGCTTCTCTGGTTCGTTCTACGCCGACTGTATTATCTGCAGCTAGGGCTAGTTTCGCAGGAGCCAGCGTGGGTGATTATGCTTTGTTTGCTGGGGGATATAGTGGTTCTTACCGCAGTACAGTAGATGCCTATAACACCTCCCTCACCCGTTCAACCCCCACCGCCTTGTCTGTGGCAAGGGATACTCTAGCAGGAGCCAGCGTGGGTGATTATGCTTTGTTTGCTGGGGGGCAAGACTCTTCATATAATTATAGGAACACCGTAAATGCCTACGACACTTCCCTCACCCGTTCAACCCCTACTGCCTTGTCTGTGGGGAGGCGTTTTCTAGCAGGGGTCAGTATCAGTGACTACGCTTTGTTTGCTGGGGGGCGATCTGGTTCTTCTAGTTACAGCAATGCAGTAGATGCCTACGACACTTCTCTCACTCGTTCAACACTTCCCGCCTTGTCTGCGGCAAGGTATTGGCTAGTGGGAGCCAGCGTGGGTGATTATGCTTTGTTTGCTGGGGGGTATGATGATTCTAATTACTACGACACCGTTGATGTCTATAATGCTTCTCTGGTTCGTCTCATGCCGACTGCACTTTCTGTAGCGAGGGGTGAATCAGCGGGGGCAAGCGTGGGTGATTATGCTTTGTTTGCTGGGGGGTCTGATGGTTCTAATTACTACGACACCATTGATGCCTATGCCCCTCCTGTGCCGGAGGCCAGATTATACATGCCCATCGGCACCAAATACAAATTTGGGGAGAGTGAAGAAACAGCAACAACAAATGAAATAACAGTCCCTGTGCCGTTAACTGGTTATATTAAATTCAAGAATGGAGTGATTCGTAATGGCTAAGTACAAAATTTGGGATAGGGAAACCGATTTGGTCACGCCCATTGGAGAAGTCCTAACTCCAGAGCAGGTTTTTGCACGTTATCCTGCTTCCAGTCTAGCAGACATGAAGTACATCATCTGTGATGCACCAATTTCTATGGGAGCGTTCATGGAGTTTGAAGCGACGAAAGAACACTATAAGCGCCTCGGTGCGCCCATCACAGATGACATGACTGACCAGGAAGTGCTGGATGCTATTTCATACTGGGAAGAAAACCCGCCTGAGCCGGAGCCGACGGCAGAAGAGCGAATTGCTGCAATGCTGGAATTCCAGTCCATGATGATGTTATCTGATGAATAAGGAGGGTGAACCATGTCTTTTGAGACCGTCAAGAAAAATTACGAGCGCGGCTTGTGGACAAAACAAATGGTAGCAATAGCAGTGAGAAAGGGTGTTATTACACCTGAACAGTACAGCATGATAACAGGCGAAGATTATTCTGAGTAACGCCAGACTACAATGTTTGGCGGGATAGTCTGTGGAATAGTTAGCAGATTCATTGTTGGTTGAACAAGCGGGGAGTTTCTCGCTCCCCGCCCACGAAGAATTAGACAAGTTGGAGCAAGGACAATGGTAATGGAACTCACAGTGGAAAGAAATATGCCCTCCATAGAAAATAAGGTAAGAGGGGAGGGAAGTGATTGACGAAACGCCACCTGAAGGGAGGGCTTTAGTAGACAAGTTATTAACCTTATCTCCCTTCTACAAACTTATCAGGGATTCTGAAGGTAACATTGTTAACGCTGAGGATGACCCTGAAGCTAGACAAGCATGGGAACTAGAAGAACAACTAAGGCAAGAAGAATGGGAGCGTACCAGACCTCCTACAGAACAAGAGCGTATTGAGGCATTAGAATCCGCACTATTAGACTTGATTTTCCAAGGAGGCGATATGTAGTATGTTTGAGTTTCTAAAGATTCAATTCAAGCTGGGTAAGATAGGGGAGCCAGAGTTAGAACAAGCTGTGAGTGAAGGCTGGATTACAGAAGAACAGAAAAATACCATTATATAGGAGGGGTTTATATGAATATTATTAAAAGAATGGAAACATTAAAGCAAGAATATAATCAAAATAGACAGCACATTAATGCTTTACTAGACAGACAAAAAAATCTTGAAGGTGCATTTACAATTTTGTTAGAACTAGGTGTTGAACAGGGTATTTTAGACCAAAACGGCAATCCTATTGTAGAAGAAGAACATATCGAAGAGCCAGAATAGGTATTGTGAACTACCCACAATCCTAAAGGATCGGGGCTTCTAGCCTAAGTTCACCAGACTAAGTATTTAGAAATAGATACTGCGGTGAACTGCCCCTAAGCCTTTAGCTTAGGGGCTTCAATTGAAGCCCAAGTTCACCAGACTAAGTGTCCAGAAACGGATGCTACGATAGAATAGTTATGACACCTTTGGTTGACGCACACAAGGGTAGACGCAATTCATCCACTATCCTAAAGAGGTAGCGGTTTTCTTGCTAATAAATTTATAAAAAAAAGAGGGGGGAGGGAAATGAGTGAATATGTAGAAGGTGTATTTGGTGGTCAAGCCCTAAAGCTAACACCTTTACAGCGACTAAAGGTTGAGAAAGAAAACTTACAAGCTATCGTGTTGTATGTAAAAAAGAACGAGTCGAGTGAAGATTTTGAGTATGTATATATTCATAAAACAGGTGCTTACATTGATGGTCAAGACGTTGTGGAAGTGAGTCTTATTGGGCTTCCAGGAGAAATTCCTCCCGAAAAAGAATGGGTACACGATGTGGCTACATTTGAAGGAGATATTGTCTACATCAATGGCGGTCATATCATTGATGAACTACTTCTATTAGATTATTTGCCAGAGATAGAAGAAATAGAATCATGGCATGATGTTCCTATGTACGATCCCGAAGAAGTCAATTATCAATATACTCTCATTGAACAAACCGAAGAAAAGATAGCTTTAGTTGCAGAGGACGTGCAAGATGTCAAGTTAGATATGGCTAAATTAGAAATAAAAGCAACAGGCATAGAGTCGACTGTTTCAACAATGCAACAACATAATTCTATCATAAAACCTGAAGGAGGCAAGCTTTGGCATTTTGATATTTCTTTAGATAGTACAGAAGGAGAAGAGCCTCTCACCTCAGAGAACGTGGAGTTAAATGACAAAGGTAAGTTTGGTGGATCGGTAAAACTAATGCAAGGAAGCTCTTTAGTGTATGATATTCCTCCTTCTTCTTCATTAACTATAGGCATGTATATAAAAAAAGGAGAGTGGTAAAAGAATGAGTTACACGCAGCAAGCAATTTTAAGAGACAAAAATGGCGATGCGATTCCTCAAATATGGGATGTAACACAAAATAAATTTGTGCCTTATACAAATAATGATATAAAGCTACTTCAAAGCGAGCTTGCACTTGTCAAAGCGGAGCTTCAGGCGATCAAGGCTAACCAGCTTTCGGGCGATCAAAAAGTTACACTTAAAGATGCTAGTGGCGCGGTAGTATCGCCGGCAACCGAAGCTAAGTTGGAACAGGTTAGGGCGCTCCTTTCCGGTGTTGCGACGGAAAATAAACTTGAACAGGCAAGGACGTTACTCGACGCGATTAGCACTAAGGATTTTGCCACGCAAACCACATTGGCAGCAGTATTGGCAAAACTCGCAGACCTCGAAAGCGAGCTTGCCACCATCAAAACTAACCAAATATCAGGTGACCAGAAAGTCCAACTATCTGGCACACCGTTTGCCACGCTTAAGGATGCGAACGGCAATGTTGTATCGCCGGCAACAGAGGATAAACTCGAGCAAGTCCGCCAGCTGCTGACCGGTGTGGCCACGGAAGCCAAGTTGGAGCAAGCAAGAGTCTTGCTAAACGCCATATCCAACAAAGATTTTGCGACACAGGCAACACTGGAAGTAGTGCAGAGTGAACTTGCCTTGATTAAGTCGGAGCTTGATAATATCAAGCAAAACCAAACATCTGGCGATCAAAAAGTCCAACTATCTGGCACGAAAGTGGTAGAAAGTGCCCCTGTTACTGGAATCAAGACTGTAACAAGCACCGTGGCTGAGGTGTTTGCTGGGTCCAGTCGGAAGGCCAATAGAAGCAAGCTCGTTATCCGCAATCTTCATCAAGCCATCCCCATCCGCATTGGTGGAATCAATATAACGGACACTATCGGACAGTCCTTAGAGCCTGG
>JGI24503J29689_10021485_pt1 | contig 15360 bp, 9 predicted proteins | sample BioPla3RNA2_FD_29689 | JGI IMG/M metagenome (IMG submission 29689)
GAAACACGCAGTCCATGTCATGCGCAATTTGCGCAACGTCAAGCCACACACAGAACCGAAATGAGCCGCACACAGAACCTAAATCGTGAGCAATCATAGGCGATAATCTTAGACAAACCACAACCGCCAGACAAACCATGATCTGCAGACAAAACCCTACTCCATCCACAAGCAGGAGGACGAACCGTGCGAGTGACCCTAAAAGATATAGCAGCAGAATTGGGGCTATCTGTGACCACAGTATCCCGGGCCATCACCGGCCAGGGACGCATTAGCCCGTACACTCGGGAGCAGGTCCTGAAGAAAGCTCAAGAAATGGGATACCAGCCCAGACCCACGTGGGAAAACGGGGGACGCAAGAGCATTTGCATCGTCTTTAACGCCCGCCTCCAATCCCTCGCCACCGACCCTTTCTACGGTACTGTCATGGTGGGAGTGGAGAATGAGTGCCAGAAATACGGCTATAAGGTCTTCTTTCAGACCATCTCCAGGAGTGATGACGACAGTCTCTGGGAACTCCACGAAAGCGGCCAATTAGACGGCCTAATTCTCGTGGGAGCTGATGTCTATCCAAGCGTCGTCATTCAAGCCCAAGAGTATGGAATTCCCGTAGTTCTTGTGGATAACTGGCATCCCGATCTAGACGTGGATAGCATTGTAACCGACAATCGAGGCGGCATTATGCGCCTAGTCAACTACTTGGTGAGCCAGGGACATGAGAGAATCGGATTTATTGGTGGGCCCCTTTCCCACCGTTCCCTCCAGGAGAGGTACGATGGTTACCGGGCGGCCCTTCGAGAGAACGGAATCACCCGCAGTCGGGAATGGTGCTGGCTGCACACTGCCCCGGGGCCCCAAGTGAGCCAGGGACAAGAAGGAATTGAAGCTCTCTTGCAGCGGGGCATGCCGGTGACAGCCGTGATTACGGACAATGATAGTACAGCGGTGGGTGTGCTGAAAGGTTGCGAACTGGCGGGTCTGAACGTGCCGGACGATCTCTCCCTCGTCGGCTTTGATAATGTGGAACTTAGCGAGCACTCCAATCCTCCCCTGACCACAATCAACATTTACAAACGGAGAATGGGAATCATGGCCGCCAGGAGACTGCACGAACTGATTGGGGGAAAGGATGCGGACGTCCCCTTGCGCATCACCTTGGGTACCGAATTAATCGTTCGTAGATCGGTCAAGGGGTTGCATGACAAACCTTGAATCGCAAACCTCAAATCACAAACCTCAAATCACAAACCCTAAATCACAATCCGTTACCATATTCAACCCTAAGCCATGGGAACCATCCAGCCACACGAACGAAGCACCCAACGTCCGATTCAACAGCATGCACAACAATCTACCCAGCAACCCACCTAGCAATCCACCCAGAAACGCAGAAAGCAGCTCGCATCGCAACCAATGCAATCCAAAGTCATTAACACACTTCACTAAACCAGGAGGCTCATCCATGTTCAAACTCAGGCGTTTATCGGATCAACCCATATTGGAACCTATTCCAAACCATCCTTGGGAGAGTGCCGCCGTCTTTAACTGCGGCGTAGCAATCCAGGACCAAAGGATGGTCATGATCTATCGAGCAGCAGACCGGGATTTTTCCACCATTGGCGATGAAAAACCCGATGCTCTTCGCAAATTCACTTCCAGCCTGGGTTATGCGGTCAGTGATGACGGGATTCACTTCACACGCCAAGCCCATCCCATCTTCCAAGGGCAAGGGGAACAAGAAGCCTGGGGTGTGGAAGACCCTCGCCTCAGCAGAATCGATGATAGATACTACATGCTCTACACCGCTTTTGGGGGGCGATCCTGGGACGATCACAGAATTTCCATGGCCACGTCCAACGATCTCCTCACTTGGGAGCGGCATGGCGTGGTTCTCGATGAGCCCAATAAAGATGCAGGCCTCTTGGAAACCAAGGTAGGCGGGAAGTACATGCTCTTTCACCGCCGTATGCCCCATATCTGGAGCGCTTTTTCGGAAGACCTCCACTTGTGGCACGATCATCAGATCGTGATGGAGACTCTTGCTGGAGGTTGGGAAGAGAACAAAATCGGCATTGCAGGACAGCCCATTCCGACCCGCCAGGGTTATCTCATGCTCTACCATGCAGTGGACGATCGTAAAGTCTATCGTTTGGGAGCCGCCCTCCTAGACGGGGACGATCCCACCCGGGTGGTGCGGCGTTTACCTCGGCCCATTCTCGAACCAGAAATGCCTTGGGAAAGGGCAGGACACGTACCCAATGTCGTCTTCAGCTGCGGCCAAGTGGTCAAGGATGGCTTCCTCTATGTCTATTATGGCGGTGCCGACACCGTGATTGGTGTGGCTGGGATTGAAATGGACAACATTGTCTTCTAGGAGCGATTCCATGAAGAGCATACCTCAAGTCAAGATCGCCTATATTGAGCAATTTCCCCGGGTTCCAACCCCCTTTAGGCTGCGGAATTGGGCAAATACAGCTCGCAGCTACACCGAGGCGGCTTTCCGCGAACTCGCCACGGTTGAGACGCTCAAAAAGCCCACCGCCGGGGGGTATCTCGGTGATATCTTTACCATTCCCAGCTATGTGGAGCGGGAGGGCACAAAGGGTGAAGCCCTCACTTGCCTGGGAGCTTTGGTGGGCGGAGGTTTGGCAGGCTTTGATCTGACCCGATTCGAGGGGCGAGACTGGACGGCTATGGCCGATGCCTATTATACCAGGGTAAACGGTTGCGGCCTTGTGCTTAACAACCTCGATGCAGCCAACACATGCGGTTCTTTTTGGTATGACATTTTCCCCAGCTGCCTCTACTTCCACCTGGATTCCCTCTATCCGGGCCATCCTTCCCGCAGGGAGAAGATGCTGGAGATCGCCCAAAGCTGGCTAGAAGCCCTCCCTAGGCTCAAAGGCAACTTTGAACATACCGGGTTTGACTTCGCCAAGATGGAGCCTGTGGACTCGGGGTTTTGGGTGGAGCCGGATGCAGCCATTGGCTTGGCGTACATCTTCTATATTTCCTACCTCATATGGAAGGAACAGCGCTTTTTCGACGCGGCTGTGGCCACTTTGACAGAAATGGGTCGGTTTCCAGAGAACCCCTATTACGAGATTCTCGGTTCCTATGGTCCCTGCCTGGCCGCGAGGATGAACGCAGAACAGAAGACGAAGCTTCCGATCCATCGTTTTCTAAGCGATGTGTTTGACGATTCTTCCGGGGCCCGTCCCGGTTGGGGAATCATCAAGGAACGCTGGGGAGCCTACGACGCCCAGGGACTGGCGGGAAGTACAACAGACAGCCAAGGCTATGCCTTTGCCATGAACACCTTTGTCACCGCAGGACTGCTGGCCCCACTTGTGCGCTATGCACCCCAGTACGCCAAGTCCATGGCCAAATGGCTGCTCCATGTGGCCGTGAACAGTAATTTGTTCTATCCCGATGCCCTTCCAGCAGCGCACCAGCGCAATTGGGCCTGGAGCAAGGCCAAGAACATTGCAGATATCAGCTATGAAGGGGTACGACACCGAGGCCAATCGGTTCCCTTTGCCACAGGCGATCATGCGGGCTTCTTTAACCCCTATGGTGCCTGGGCGGTGGCTTTTTTGGGAGCTTTGTTTGAACCCACGTCTGTTCCCGAGATTTTGAAGATCGATTTGGTGGCAACCGAGTTTCACGCTCCACCTGCTTATCCAACCTATCTACTGTACAATCCCCTCCCCGTGGCCAAGAAGATAGAGATTTCCTCAGGGGAAGGAAGGGTAGATATCTATGATCTCGTCTCCCAACGCTTTCTCCGCGAGCAAGCCCGGGGTTCTATTGAAGTCGAATTGAAGCCGGATCAGGTCGTGGTTCCCGTACTTCTGCCAAGTGATCACCCTGACGAAGTAAGCCAAGGAGATCGCGCCCGCGCTGGCATTGTCTATGCCTATAGAGTGGATGGCCAGACCATGCCAATTGAGATCCCCCTTCCCAAGGGACATTTGTCCAGAAGTAGACCTGTTCAGGTCTCTTCCGCGGCAGATCCCCGCTTTGCCGGCGGGGGAGCTGTGGATGCCAATTGGGGTACCTGGTGGCAGCCGGATCCAAAGGATCCAGAGCCTTGGCTTCAGGTCGACTTAGGTGTCGCTGCGCCGGTTACCCGAGTGAAACTCCGCTGGCTCAAAGATCGGGAGCCCCGGATATGTATGCTCCTTTCCTCAAAGGACGGACGGAGTTGGGATCGACTGGCCCAAATCGACCCCGTTCCCAGGGGACTGAATGTAGTAGATCTGTCCCCAGCAAAGGAGGCATCCCAGATCAAGATCACTTGTGAGCCCAAGAGCGAAGAGTGCCAGCTGGCCCTGGTAGAGTTGGAGGTGTACTCGTGAAACGCGCTTTGGTATCCTTAGCTCTTTTCTTAAGTTTCCTTGCGCCCATCTTTTGTCCGCAGGAGGTTTTCAGCCGCGAGCTTCGCTATCACGAGTATTTGACCGAGCTCACCGCAATAGAGGGCGCGGTGAGGCCCCATCTTGAGCATGCAGTTTCAGCCAACACCTTCACGGATGCCCACAAAGCGGCCAGTCAAGTCGATGGAAGCGTTCTGGTGGACGAGGGGGGGTATATCGAATGGAAGGTGGATCTGCCCCAGGCTGGCTTGTACAATCTGAGCCTACTCTACATGGGGGCTCCGGGGCGGGGGGCCAGCATGGAACTGGAGCTTCTGCTAGGTGGCGAACGTCCCTTTGCCGAGGCCCGTTATCTTGTCTTTCACCGCACCTTCAAGAGCGGGGGGAGCATTCAAAAAGACAGCTTGGGCAATGAGATTCGCCCGGCTCAAATTGAGCATTCCATCTGGCGGACAGAGCCTCTCCGAGATTCACGGGGCTATACGCCAGAACCTTTCCTATTCTATCTCCAAGAGGGCGCCAACATAATCAGGCTCATCGCTCACCAGGAACCCATTATCATCGGCAGTCTGACGGTCAGCCAGATTAAACAGCCAGCCCCCTACGGGCAAGTGGCCAAAACCCAACCAGCGGAGTCCGCCACAGGCATCTTCCTCAAAATCCAGGGAGAAGACGCCCTGCTGCGGTCCCAGCCCACCCTCTTTGCCATTTCCGACCTGGGGGACCCTACCATGGAACCCTACCACCCAGCCCAGATTCGCCTCAACTCCATAGGGGGATGGCGCTTCAGCCAGCCCGGGCAATGGATTACTTGGGAATTCACCGTTCCCCAGTCTGGTCTGTATACGATTGCCTTTAAGGCCAAACAAAACATCCGCAGGGGTATCGCCAGCAATCGCAGGGTATTAATCGACGGCGAAGTACCCTTTCTGGAGCTTGAGACGGTGGAGTTTCCTTATTCCACCCGTTACCAGATGCAGGTTCTCGGAAGCGCAGACGGTCCCTATCTCATCTACCTCGAACAGGGACGCCACGAACTGACCTTAGAAGTGGTCTTAGGAAGCCAGGCTGCTTTAGTCCAGGCAGTGGAGGACAGTCTCTACGAACTGAACACAATCTACCGGAGAATCATTATGGTGATCTCCCCAGACCCCGATCCCCTCCGGGATTACCAACTGCCCGAGCGGATTCCCGAAGTGCTCTTGCACATGGCCGAGCAGGCGGAGATTCTGCACCAACTCGCCGATCAGCTCGAAGACAGCAGCCAGGAGCGGGGGGGACATATGCTCACGGTACGCAATCTCGCCCTGCAGCTAGAGAGTATGGTGGCCGTGCCTGAATCCATCCAAGTGCGCCTGGAAGAGTACCGCGATAATCTGAGTGCTTTGGGAACCTGGATCCTGCAGACCATGGAACAGCCTCTGCAGATCGATTATTTCATCGTGGCCACAGCGGATCAGGCTCTGCCAGATCCCAAACCCACTGCGATGCAAACGATTCGGCACGAACTCAATAAACTGGCAGCTTCCTTTACCCACGACTACAGTGCGCTTGGCGATCTAGGGCAAGATACCCAGGCTGAACGCAGCATCAAGGTCTGGATGGGAACTGGGCGGGATCAAGCCCAGGCCCTCAAGGCCATGATCGAAGACAGTTTCACTCCCCAGACAGGAATTCGGGTCCACCTTGAGCTGGTTAATATGAACATCCTGCTCCAGGCGGCCTTAGCCGGAAGGGGACCAGATGTGGCTTTAGGGGTGGATCCCAGCCAACCCATGAACTTTGGTTTAAGGGACGCCGTCGTCAATCTAGCCCAATTCCCGGACTTTCCCGAGGTGGCCCGTGCCTTTACCCCTGCCGCCTTCGAGCCCTTTACCTTCAGGGACTGGGTCTTTGCCCTCCCTGAACAGCTTCCCTTTTTCATGCTCTTTTACCGTCAGGATATCTTAGACGAACTAGGGCTCAGCATTCCCCAGACCTGGGATGAAGTCATGTACATGATCCCTGAGCTCCAGAAGGACAATATGAACTTTGGCCTCCCCTATACTGTGGTCAACCGCAGTGTAGGGGGGAATGTGGGCGAAGCTCCGCCCGGGGGCGGCAGCCTCTCTGCCAGCCAGGGGGTTTTAACCTTTCTGATGCTGCTGAATCAAAAAGGGGTCGACCTCTTTGCCGAGGATGCCGCGGCCACCAATCTCCATACCCAGGAGGCCTTTGAAGCCTTCCAATTCTGGACCGATCTCTATGAACTCTACAATCTGCCAGTGGAATACAGCGCCGAGAACCGTTTCCGTCTTGGTGAAATGCCCCTGGTGATCGCACCTTACACCTTGTACAATACCTTGACTGTCTTTGCCCCTGAGCTGAGGGGCGAATGGGGTTTTGCCCCGGTTCCGGGCACGGTCACGGTGAACGGTGAGATCAACCGCAGCGTACCTGCGAGCGGCACGGCCAGTGTGATTTTGAGCGACGCCGCCGATTGCGAGGCCGCTTGGACATTTCTGAAGTGGTGGGCTCAGGCCGAGACCCAGACCCGCTATGCACTGGATCTCGAGGCCTTGATGGGTGAAGCAGCCCGTTATCCCGCGGCCAATCCCGCAACCCTGCGCAATCTCCCCTGGCCCCTGGAAGATTACCGCCAGCTGGAAGAGCAGCTCTCTTGGGTAAAGGGGGTACCTGAGGTCCCCGGAGGCTACATGGTCGGGCGTCACTTGGATAATGCCTTCCGCCGCATTGTGGAAAAACAGGCACCCATTCGGGAAACCCTTTTGGACTACAACCGCGTCATGAATGAGGAAATTCGATCGAAACGACAGGAACTCGGCTTAGACCAGGAAGGGGGGAGCTAAGTGAACCTGAAAAAATGGGGCATCTCTTACCTTTTTGCCCTCCCCTACATTCTGTTGTTCCTGGTCTTCACCGTAATTCCCGTGGTGATTGCCATTGCCTTAAGTTTCACTTCGTACAATATGCTCCAGCCTCCCATCTGGGTAGCTTGGGACAATTATGTCAAGCTCCTCTTTTCTGATGATGTCTTTTTGATTGCGGTGAAAAACACGTTGCTCTTTGCCTCCATTACCGGTCCTGTGAGCTACTTTCTCTGTCTGATTCTGGCCTGGTTCATCAACGAACTCAAACCGGCCGTCCGCACCTTCCTTACGCTCCTCTTCTATGCGCCCTCCATCTCAGGTAATGTGTTCATGATCTGGACGGTGCTCTTTAGCGGCGATGCCTATGGCTGGGTCAACGGCGTCTTGATGCGTTGGGGAATCATTTATGAACCGGTGCGCTGGCTGACCAATCCCGACACCCTCCTGGGGGTGACAATACTCGTCACCCTCTGGATGAGCCTGGGAACGTCCTTTCTCGCCTTTATCGCAGGCCTGCAGGGTATTGACGCCACGCTGTATGAAGCAGGGGCCATTGACGGTGTGCCCAACCGCTGGCAGGAGCTGTGGTTTATTACCCTGCCAGCCATGCGTCCCCAGCTTATGTTTGGAGCGATTATGTCCATTACCGCCTCCTTTGCCGCGGGAAAGAACATTGTATCCCTAGTGGGTTTTCCCAGTACGGACTATGCAGGTCACACCGTAATCACCCATCTGATGGATTATGGCAACATTCGTTTTGAAATGGGTTACGCAGCGGCCATTGCCACCCTGCTGTTTATCCTGATGCTCGGCACCCAGCGGCTGGTGCAGCATCTCTTGCGCAAAATCGGTTGAGCAATCGACAAAGAAGGGAGGAAACAGCGTGAAGCTTCCTATCTACCGCAAACGAGTGACTCGTTCCCCTGGGGGCGATCTGGCCGCCCTGGTGATCCTCGTCTTGCTGGGAGCCTTTATGGCTTTACCCATGGTCTATGTGATCAGCAGCGCTTTCAAACCCCTCAATGAGCTCTTTCTGTTTCCCCCTAGGTTTTTTGTGCGCAATCCCACCTTGGATAACTTCAAGGATTTGGCCATCTTGATGGCGGAGTCCTGGGTGCCCATGTCCCGTTACTTCTTGAACACCATCCTCATCACCAGCCTGGGCACAGCGGGGCATGTGCTCCTGGCGTCCCTTTGCGCCTTTGCCATCGCCAAACATCGCTTTCCCGGATCCAAGGCCATCTTCAACCTGATTGTGCTTTCGCTGATGTTTGCCCCGGAGGTCACGGCCATTCCCAATTACCTAACCATTTCCTTCTTGGGCTGGATTGATACCTACAGCGCCATCATTGTGCCTGCTTGGGCTTCCAGCCTGGGGCTCTTCTTGATGAAGCAGTTTATGGACCAGATGGTTCCCGATAGCCTCCTGGAAGCAGCCCGTATTGACGGGGCCGGTGAGTTGAAGGTGTTCTGGCAGGTGGCCATGCCCAGTGTACGTCCGGCCTGGCTCACCTTGATCATTCTCTCGTTCCAGAGTCTTTGGGGAACCACAGGGAGCAGCTTTATTTACAGCGAGAGTTTGAAGACCCTGCCCTATGCCCTTAATCAGATTGTGGCAGGGGGAATTGCCCGCGCCGGGGTGGGGGCTGCGGTGGCCTTAGTAATGATGGTTGTCCCGGTGACCGTCTTTGTCCTCAACCAGCGCAGCGTGGTGGCCACCATGGGTACGTCCGGTCTGAAAGAATAAAGGGGAAGGGGGAGGACGCTTTGGGCCCATTCCATCGGCTGAATCGAATCTGCCTGCTTGCAGCGGCGCTCTTGGTCTGCCTGGGAACGTCCGCTTTAGCCGCGAGTGCCAGCTACACCTTTGACTATTACGGTCATTCTGTCCCCGCGGCCCAAGCGTACGTCTTAGAGCGGATTATCGACGCTTCCTCCCTGCAGACGACTTCCCTTAGGGAACCAAGGGATCTGGCTGTATCCCGAAGTGGCGATCTGTTTCTGGCTGATACGGGAAACAACCGCATCCTCAAACTGAACAAAGACTTTGAACTGATCCAGGTAATCGACGGCTTCTCCCAAGGCGGCAGCGTGGACAGCTTCGCCGCACCAATCGCCCTCTATGTGACCGAGCACGACAGGCTCTATATTGCCGATCGGGATCATGCCCGCTTAGTAGAACTCACCACCGACGGGGAGTTTGTGCGGGTGATTGGGCCTCCCCAGACCGATCTGAAGGGAGCCCTCCCGGAAGGCTTCAGCTATCGTCCCTTTAAAGTGGCGGTGGACGCAGGGGGCCGCATCTATGTCTTGGCAGACGGCATCTATGAAGGGCTGCTTGAGTTTGATCTGGATGGAAATTTCCAGGGTTTCCTGGGAGCACCTCTGGTCAGGCCCACCATTTTGGAGCGTTTCTGGGCCCAGATTGCCACCAAGGAGCAGCGCAGCCAGATGGCGCTCTTTCTCCCCACGGAGTATACGACTTTGGATTTAGATCAACGTGGATTTCTCTATGTGGCAGAGAAAAACGAGGTGCGGCGCCTCAATCCTAGCGGAACCGATGTACTCCGCAGGAATGGCTTTTTCGATCCCATCGGCGATGTACCCACGGCGGAAGAATACCGCCTCTCGGAGACCATTCGCCCATCCGCCTTTGTGGACATTGTGGCCCGGGACCATGGGCTCTATTCGGTCCTGGATCGGGAACGGGGCCGCATCTTCACCTACGAGAGCGAGGGGCACCTTCTCTATGTTTTCGGGGCCCTGGGAAACGTCAAGGACAGCTTTGGAGTTCCTGTCGCTCTGGATGTCGTAGGTGAGCGGATTTTGGTTGTGGATCGGGGAAAAAACGCCCTGCTCGTCTTCGCACCCACAGCCTACGGCCGGGGGATCCATGCAGCTGTCAGCCAGTACCAGGCGGGAAACTACGAGCGTTCGGCGGAGCTTTGGGCTGAGGTACTAAAGCAGAATCTGAACTACGACATGGCCTATACAGGAATTGGTACAGCCCTCCTCAGGCAGGACGCCTTCGCTGCCGCCATGCAGAATTTCAGGCTGGGAAACAACCGTCCCCAGTATTCTGCCGCTTTCGCTCTGTATCGGCGAGAGGTGATGGCCCGCAATTTTGGTCTGGTGGCAGGAGGGATCTTAGGCTTGGCAGCCTTGATCGTTGCTGGCGTGAAGTTGAGGGAATCCAGGGCGAGCACCCAGGGCGAGACGGCAGCGGCGCGCCTGGCTTTGGTCAAGAATCCCCAGGGCTACTTTACCAGCTTAAGCTATGCCAAGCATGTGATTTTCCATCCCCATGACGGGTTTTGGGATCTCAAGCATGAAGAGCGGGGCACGATCCCAGCTGCCCTCACCATCTTGGCCCTGGTGACCTTGACCTATGTGGTGATGCGCCAGTATACAGGCTTTATCTTTAATCCTCGGGATCTATCTCGGCTCAATATCGCGGTAGAAATGGTCAGTGTTTTAGTGCCCTTCCTACTTTGGGCTGTTGTGAACTGGGCCCTGACCACCTTGATGGACGGCAAGGGGACCTTTCGGGACATCGTGATCGCCACCGCCTATGCCCTCACCCCCTTTGTCCTGGTGAATCTGCCCTTAACTCTAGCCAGTAATTATCTCACTCTGGAGGAAGGCACCTTCTACTATTTCTTTGGAATTCTGGGGACCCTTTGGACCGTGAGCCTCGTCTTTATCGGGACCATGACCATCCATGATTATGATACGGGCAAGAATTTCTGGACCTGCCTTTTGACCATTCTTGGTATTGGCGTTGTACTCTTCCTGTCTCTCTTATTTGTCAATGTCTTAAATGTGGTAGCGGGATTCATCTCTTCGGTTTATGCCGAGCTGATCCTGCGCCTTTAGGGGGTGAAACCATGCCTAGCTTGGAGAAAGTCAAGGCGGCCATCTTGCTCCTCCTGCTCTGGGCCCTTCCGGCCGAGGCGATACAGCCTTCTGGGATGGAGCTGGTGGCGCAAAATGCCTATCTGTCCCTGTTTATCCACCCAGAGACCACGGAAATTGCTCTCTGGGATCGGGAGGCCGATGTCTATTGGTTCTCCAATCCCCAGGGGCGCAATATGCGGCAGGGAGTGGGCCATGATGTGGTGCAGATTCGCTATGATGCACCCACCAGTCCCGACAAGCTGATGAACAGCTACACCCATAGCGTGGAGCTGGGGCAGGCCGCCATCTTTCCCCTGGACGAAGGGGTGCGGGTGGAGTACCTCTTTGGATCCGCATACGATCCAAGTAGCCTCGGTGTACCGCAGATGGTTAAGGCGGGACGATTTCAGGCCATTCTCCAGAAGGTCGCATCCAGTGATCAAGAGACCCTGCTCCGCCACTATACCCCTATCTGCCTTCGAGACCCTTATCCCTTTGAGCTTAAGGTTACGGCCGCGGCTCGAAGTCTTGAGGAGCGACTCTTTGGAAGTCTGATCCTTGTGCCCTGTACCAAGGAGTATGAGCAGCTTCTGCTAGAAGCCCAAGAAGCCAAGGAACAGCGAACGCTGGCCCAGCTAGAGGAGCAGTTGGCCAAAGCGCGCATGGATGCTTTGTATGGACTTTTGGAGAAGTTCACCGGTTACCTCTTGGGAAGCGGTGAAGGGGCCCGCTCCGCAGCTTTCCGCCAGGATATTACCACCGCCGCGGATTTGGAGCCTGCGGATTTTGCCCATCTGAGAGACGAACCGAGTTACCTTTTGGGACGCTTAGCCCCCCTCCTCCAGGAACAGGTGCAAAGGATTTTCGCCAAAGTGGGCTATGATCTGGACGATCTCACAGGGGATCACGTGAGCAACCGCCTAGATCCCCCCATTCCTCTGGTGGAACGCTTCTTTGTGCCGGTAGAGTATCGCTTAGAGGAAAGGACCCTCACCGTGCGCATCCCCATGGATGAGGTGGTCTATCCCCAGGATCAGCCCACAAGCTACGAAGTCAACTGGGACGGAACTTTAGGGGAGGAGCTCTTGGTCTATGATCAAACCAGAGAGCTGGTCACCTATCCTTTGACCAGTGTGGCCCTCTTGCGCTTCTTTGGAGCCGCAGACAGCACAGAAGAAGGGTATATCTTTGTTCCCGACGGGAGCGGTGCCCTGATCTATCTGAACAATGGGAAGACCAACCAGACGCTTTACAGCGAACCGGTTTATGGTCGGGATGGAGCCTTGCCCACAGGGGAGCGGCTTCCTTATGAAAAGAAGACCAACCACTTGCCTGTCTTTGGAATGAAGCGGGGAAACCAGGCTTTCTTGGCGGTGATCGAAGAGGGAGAGGCTTTAGCCCAGATCAGGGCAGATATCGCGCGGCCTGCTTCCAGGTATAATGTGGCCTATGCAGCCTTTCAGACCATCTTCAAGAGCGCGCGGCGTCTGGATCAATTCACCCAGATCAATCTCTATCAGACCAGGGCCTATCAAGGGGACCTTAAGGTGCGCTACGCTTTTCTCTACGGCGAGGAAGCCAATTACAGCGGCATGGCCCGCCTCTACCAAGACTATCTGCTGGAGCAGGGAACGCTCGCAAGAAAGCCCCGTCAGGAAGGAACCCCCTTCTTTCTAGAGGTCTTAGGGGTGGTCCCCAAGACCCAGCCCATCTTAGGAATAGCCCGGGAGGTAGAACTCCCTCTGACAAGCTTTGTCCAGGCCCAGGAGATGGTGGAGGATCTGCTAGACCAGGGCATTACCCATCTTCAGCTGCGCTATGCCGGCTGGCTCCGGGGAGGGGTTCGGCACCAGTATCCAAATAGGTTGAGGCTCGCCCCCAGTCTGGGGGGACGTGCTGAACTGACTAAGCTTACCGACTTTCTCCAAGAGCATCATGTCCCCTTTTATCCTGCGGTGGAGTTTCTGCAGGTGAATCGCTCCGGGATCCTCCAGGGCTTCCAGCCCAGGCGAGATGCGGCCCGGGCCATAAGCGGCCTTTATGCTACCCTTCCGAATTATGATTTGGTCACCAATCTAGCTCTCTCTGAGGGTGCCTCCTATCTGCTCTCGCCCCGCTCTTTGCCCGCGCTGATGGCCGATTTTATGCATGAGTTTGAGGAGCTGGGGATTAAGGGCCTGGCTCTGCCGAGCATGGGGCAAACCGTCCACTCTGACCTGCAGAGGGACCCAAGCCGCGTCATTGATCGCATGCAGGCCGCGGACCAAATGGCAGGGGAGCTTGAGAAATTGGAGGAAAGGGGCCTGAAACTACAGGTGGATGGGGGTAACGCCCTGGCCTTGCCCTATGTCGCCTCCATACTCAATCTACCCCAAAAGAGCACTGGTTTTAACCTCTGCGACGGGGAGATCCCCTTTCTGCAGATGGTCCTCCATGGTTTTGTGGATTACGCAGGGGAGCCTTTGAACCTAGCGGCGGATCCTAGAGAGAGTGTGCTGCGATCGGCCCAGACAGCCAGCGGTCTTTACCTCAAGTTGATGGCAGCTGACCCTGCTGTGCTCAAGGAGACGGAATACTCCCATTTCCTCAGTGTCCAGGGGGATTACTGGCTGAAGGAAGGCGTTAGGATTTACCAGGAATACAACGCGGAGCTTGGGGACTTGGCCCAGGAGCGTATCGTGGAGTTTAAGCAGGTGCGTCCTGACCTCAGCGTGACGTACTTCGAGAGCGGCGATGGGGTTTTGGTTAACTTTGGGTCGACGGATCGAAACGTAGACGGCACCCAGGTTCCGGCTAGAAGCTTTGTACGCCTGAGGGGAGTGAGATAGATGGCCAAACCGAAGAGACTGAGCATGAAGGCGCAAAAGAGCATCTTGGGATTTTTGTTCACCCTCCCCTTTATTCTGGGTTTTGGAGCCTTCCTAGCCTATCCATTTTTCCAGTCCATCGTTTTCAGCTTGAGTAAGCTGACCATTGTGCCCACAGGCTATGTCCTGGACTTTGTGGGACTGGAGAACTACCGTCATGCCCTCTTTGTGGATCCCAAATTCCGCCAGGTCTTTCTGGAGACGGTGGTGACCATGGGCGCCCGGATACCGGTGATCCTGATCTTTAGTTTCTTCGCGGCCAATCTCTTGAACCAAAAGTTCCCAGGAAGAACCTTGGCCCGAGTGGTGTTCTTTCTTCCTGTGGTGATGGGGGCAGAGATTGTCCTCAAGATGCAGCAGGCCGATTACATGCAGCAAGCGATGAGTTTGAGCGAGTCGGGTGTGATCCCCCTCAGTATGCTGCAGGAGTTCTTGGTCAGTCTCAAGCTGCCCTTGACCTTTGTGAACTTTATCTTTGCCGCCATCAATGAGGTGCCGGTGATCATTCGATCGTCCGGAATCCAGATTTTGATCTTCCTAGCCGCCCTGCAATCCATTTCACCGTCCCTCTATGAGGCGGCGGATATGGAAGGGGCTACCGCCTGGGAATCCTTCTGGAAGATCACCTTTCCTTTAATCTCACCCTTGATGTTGGTGAATGTGGTTTATACGATTGTGGATTCCTTTACCGCTCCGGACAACCAGCTCTTAGTGCTGATTCAAGAGGCTGCCTGGGGAGGCGCGGGCTTTGGGGTGAGTACGGCCATGTCCTGGTTCTACTTTGCCATGATTCTGGCAGTTTTGGTCCTTACCACGTTCTTTGTATCCAAGGGGGTGCATTATGAGACTTAACAAGCTGAGGGACTTTTTGTGGCATTTGACCCGTTATGGCCTGATTGTGGGGATTGGCTTCATTATTCTCTATCCCCTGCTCCGCCAAATTTCCTTTGCCCTGATGCACCCAGATGATCTCTTTGATTTGACCGTGAACTGGATCCCCCGGACACTAACGAAGATCAATGTCCAAGTGGCCTGGGAGATGCTGGACTATACCCGTGCCCTGGTGAACACTCTAGGAATCACCCTGCTCCTGAGCACGCTGGAACTGGCCGCCACCATGATCATTGGCTATGGCTTTGCCCGCTGGCGCTATCCAGGTTCCAACATAGTCTTTACCTTGGTGGTGCTCTCTATTGTCATTCCGCCCCAGATGGTGATGGTGCCGCTTTTCTTGAACTTCCGCTACTTCAATCTCTTTGGCCTCTTGCCTGACCCGGGCCTCAACCTAATCGGCAGTTTCTGGCCCCTAGTGCTGATGGCTCTGACGGGAACGGCCAAACGGAGCGG
>JGI24503J29689_10006448_pt1 | contig 15330 bp, 18 predicted proteins | sample BioPla3RNA2_FD_29689 | JGI IMG/M metagenome (IMG submission 29689)
GAAAAGGAAAAAAAATGAATTATAATACAAATAGAAAGCCAATACAAAAGAAAAAAAAACTAGATGGAAGTAAAAAAGTAAAAGTATATCCACCTAAAAAATGGAAAATAACTGATACATCAAAAGAGATGAATAATTTATTTCGTGAATTATCTTTTTTATTTTATTCAAAACCTAAAAAAAAAGAGTCCATTTATTTGAGAAGAACCAAAACCCAGAATCAATTATGTATGACAAAAATGTATTATAGCACAGATAAAAAAACGCATCTTAATTTTCTTCGTGTATATATGAGCCAGGAAAATAAAAAAGAAGTTGAAGAAAAACCAACTTTTTTTAGTGCAACAAAAAACAAAGTTGATAATGAAGATATTTTAAAATATGAACAGGGAGCAGCTGATAGTTGTTTTAAATTTATTTTATCCCCTGAAAGTAAAAAAATTCCATTAAAATTATTAGTAAGATCTTTCATGGAAACATTACAAAAAAACACAGGAATAAAAATGACATGGCTTGCTGTTGAACATCACGATACAAATAACCCTCATGCACATATTTTAATTAATGGAGTTGATATAAATAAAAAAGAATTTAGGATACCTAAAGAAACAATTAAAACGGCACGATTAGTAGCTGGTGAAATTTGTACCAAAATTGTAGGTGTAAGAACTAAGGAGCAAATTGAAGAAAGTAAAAAAAGAATGATTTTTGCAAAGCGATTTTGTAAAATTGATGAAAGAATAAAAACACATTGTAGAATGTTTCCGAGTATAAAAACGCAGGTATCAAATACTGATACAAATGAATATGAAAGCGAAATTATAGCACGTGATGAAGAGATGCAAAAAAGATTAGAAGAATTAACTAAAATGGGATTAGCTAGAAAATTTAATAAAAACATTCCACCTGTGTTTTATTTAGAAAAACTATGGGAAGAAAAACTTAGAAACATTGGTAGATATAATACGTTCTTGCAAGCAAGAAATGATATGAGATGGACAGAAAGTCATAATTTAGAATTATATAAAAAAGAAACGGGAGAGATACGAGGACTTGTAACAAAAATTTATACAATGGATGAAGAAGGAGTACATCATAATTCACTTATTGTTGAAAATAAAAAAGAAGGGAAAGCATATTTTATAAAGACATTTAAACATCCTGATGAATCATTATTAAACACTGTTGTAAGAGTACAAATTAATAAATCAAAAGAAGGAAAAGAATTTCTAAATATTAATAGATTAGACACAAGTGGACAGAAAAAATAAAAATACTAATGAGCGCAACATTGCGCTAATTAGACGGATACACGCCAAGTTTTTGGATGGAGGTTAAACGATGGAAGAAATCGGGTTTGATGAATTGTTTTTCGAGTTGCGGAAATGTCATCACAGGGCTGTTGAATTAAATGAGATGCAGGAATGTATCATGGCAAGGCACTTACTGGATAATTGCGTGATTTACCGCAAGCCAGCCAAAAACACCGAACAACCGCTTCAACCTGATGCAGGTTAAGCAAATGTTAAAAATGTTGGTCAATCAATAAGGAGTTGAATATGAATTTAATTGTTGAAAATGGTACTGAATGTTATATTACTGATTTAATGCATTTTTATAATCATGTTAATTATTTATATCGTACTGATAAAAATCAGAAATGGACAACAAATGAAAGTGTAAATAATTTGTGTTTGATTGTTGGTTCTAACAATATTATCTCTTTAATTGAAAATAAAGAAAATATTAAGAAAAAAATCTTAGAAATTACAAAAAATATATCACAACAAGAAGAAAGCGTATTTGAAAAGAATACATTTCAAAATAGAATTGCTTATTTTTGTATTTATGGTTTTAATAACAATGAACTAGTAAATATTAATAAAGAAGACGTAGAAGTAATTATTAATTTGATAAAGAATAAAATAGAATCAAATAAAAATACAGTATTTATTTGTGCAGTTTACCATCAAGATCAAGAAATAAATCATATACATTTTTTGTATTATTGTAAAAAGAAAACTAAAAAAATACCAATAATTGAAATTATTGAGTAATTTGTTTTGCATAGGAGAAATATGTGGAAATAAATAAATGCTACAATGAAAACTGTCTTGATACTATGGCAAAAATGCCTGATGGTTTTATTGACCTGACAGTTACAAGTCCGCCTTACGACAATCTTAGAACATACAATGGCTACAGTTTCGATTTTGAAGCAGTAGCTAAACTGACTGACGCAGGTTAAGTAAACGTTAGATGGACCCTTCGGCGCAGGGAATAAATCAACACCTATGAAAAAAACTCATTTTTTGTTATGATGATAACCTGCTCGATATAGAGTGATAGGAGTATTTTATGAAAAAAGAACGTGCCCCGAGAAATCGCACATTAACTGTTACTGACGCTGAACGTGAGTACTATAAAAAGAATATCATTTATCCTTCTCAGAAAATCAGTCTTGAATCAATATTAAACAAAACTATTTGTTCCGATTTATTTTCAATAGTCGATAATTTGCCTGCATCTTGTGTTGATTTACTCGTAATAGACCCCCCATATAATCTTGATAAAAATTTCCACGGTGTTAAATTTTCTAAAAGTGATGATGAATCATATCTTGAATACTTGAGAAGTTGGTTTCCTAAAATATTAAAAGTACTTAAACCAAATGGCTCAGTTTACATTTGTGGTGATTGGAAAAGTACTTTTTGTCTTTATCAAATAATGAAAGAAAATACTGAAATAAGAAGTCGTATTACATGGCAAAGAGAAAAAGGTAGAGGTGCAAAATCAAACTGGAAAAACTCTACCGAAGATATTTGGTTTGGCACTATTAGTGATGATTATTATTTTAATGTTGATGCCGTTAAGCAAAAGCGCAAGGTAATTGCTCCATATAAAGAAAATGGCGTACCGAAAGACTGGGAAGAAACAGAAGACGGTAATTTTCGCTTAACACATCCAAGTAATTTTTGGGATGATATATCAATTCCGTATTGGTCAATGCCAGAGAACACCGATCATCCTACACAAAAACCAGAAAAACTGATAGCCAAACTAATCCTTGCAAGCTGTCCAGAAAATGGAATAGTTTTTGATCCATTTCTAGGTTCTGGTACTACTTCTGTTGTAGCAAAAAAACTTGGACGAAAATACGTTGGTATTGATATGAATGAGGAATATTGTATTTGGGCAGAAAAAAGATTGGATCAAGCAGATGCTGATAAAACTATTCAAGGTTACTCTGGTGGTGTTTTTTGGGAAAGAAATACATTGAATCTTCAAATGGCAGAACAAAAGAAAGATAAAAAAAGCATCAAATCAAGATACTGAAAATCAAGTAGCACTTTTTTAATTAGGAAGCAAAAAGAGACTTACAGCCATTAAAAAAATGGGATATGTAAAAAGTCTAAGAAAGGGACCAACTGGAATTGGTTATATTTACATGCTAATTTCTAATGAGCGCAACATTGCGCTAATTAAAAAAATCATTAATTTTAATATTGTAAAATATGCAAACTATTTGCTTTTATTACAATATTAAGTATAATCAAATATATGAATAAAAACACAATGAAAATTGAACAGACTTTTATAAATACATATAAAAAGAAAGCAGCACCAGTTGGCGCTAATTAGCAATAAAAGGAAATAAAGAATATGAGTTATTGCAGATATTGCGGCAGGGAAATTATGTATACTAGAACTGCCAATGAAAAATGGCTTCCTTATGACGTTACAGGTGAACCACATTTTTGTAACAAAGAAGGAAAATCTACTAAAAAAACATCAGGTCTTGAAGTATGTAAAAGTTGTGGGAAGCCGGTTTTTAAGATGAAAGGAAAAACTGTTGATTATACGTCACTTGAAATCCATCAGTGTAAAAAAGCAGATATTACTAGGTATGGAAAATATCAGAATATACAAAAAAAGAAAACAACGCCAATTAGTGCTAAAAGGAAAAACAAGTGAGTTTTGAAACAAAGCTTTTCTGGATGTTTTTTATTGTGCTGTTATTTATCCTGACTTTTTTCAAGGGTAAAAAAAATGTAAAGCATTTTAAAACTCTTAAAACTGCAAAAAAAGTATATAAAAAAATTAATTTAATTAACAATCAAAATACAGGCTGGCTATTTTCGTATTTAAGAAAAATAGACCCGTTTGTATTTGAAGAACTGATTCTTCTTTCTTTTAAGAAAAAAGGATTCAGAATAAGAAGAAACAAGAGATATACACATGACGGAGGTATAGACGGTCGCTGTATAAGAAACAGAGAAACATTTCTGATTCAGGCAAAAAGATATTCAGAATACATAAAAAAAGAGCATGTAAGACAATTCATTTATACATGTTATTTACAGAATAAACGAGGCTATTTTATACACACAGGAAAAACAGGAATTGAAACAAAAAAACTTATAAACCAAAATCCGCAGATCAAGCTGATTAGCGGAGATAAGTTATATAAGTTTTTTCTTGAAAACAATGAAAACAGTGATTTTTTATATTTCTAAGGAGAAGGCATGACAGACGAGATAACTGAAAACAGAATAATAGAATTGTACATAAAAAATAAAAACACTTGACAATAATAAAAAACAGTGTATTATACATATACCTACTAAAATAAATCTTATCTCTTAACCTTGACAAAAGAATTAAATTTTGTATAAGGAATTTTTATGTCTAATAAGAATGAATTTTTAAGAAATAAGCCAAAAAGTAATAATAGAAAATTAATCTATGATCTTACCAATCTTATCCTTCCTGTAATTATAATTATAATAGGTGCATTTCTATCAAGTCAAAAATTTGCAGAATATGTAAACTATGATCCTGCATTTTGTGATGAACCTATTTATATATTAAAACATCAATTTTTTAAGTATCCAGAAGGATACCCTATTTTTAATCCCTTAGTAATTGCTTTGACAATGATTTCATCTCCTTTTGATATGTATATACAAGAAGCAATTGCTCATAGTATTTTGCCAGGTGTTATTTGTGCTATTTTGGGTATTTTTTCTTGGCTTGCAATATCTATAATAAGAAGTGTCGGACTAAATAAAAATGAAAATTTATATGGTACAGCTCGATGGGGAACTCCAAAAGATTTAAAAAAATTTGGATTATGTGAAAAAAATGGTGTTGTTCTAGCACAACAATGGAGTGCCGTATCAGAGCAAGTAATTAATAAACAAGGTAACTTTTCATTAAAGATTAAAAAAAATGCACCTTTAATATGTCATCAAGGAACAAGCCATACATTAATGATAGCACCTACACGAAGTGGGAAAGGAACAGGAAGTATTGTTCCTACATGTGTAAGCTATCAAAATTCAATGATAATTTTTGATCCAAAAGGTGAATTATATAATATGACAGCAGGATATAGGAAAAAGTTTTCTACTGTTATTAAATTTTCACCTGTTCAGTTTGAAACAGCATGTTTTAATCCATTAGAAGAAGTTGAATTAAACCAAAATGCGTTTCGTGATATTGGTACTATTTTACAAAATTTATTTCAAAAAAGTGAAAAAGGTGGAGATTCAAATTCTGAATTTTTTGATAATAATGCACGAGATTTATTAACAGGTGTAATTTTTCATGTTTTATCAGCAGTTGATAATGAAGGTAATAAATTATATAAAAAGGAAGATCGAACAATTGCAGGAGTACTTAGAATATTAGCACGAGCTGCAAGTGATGTCGATGAAGATGGAGAACCATTACCAGCTGGTGAAGCATTATTAGATGAAATGGTCGAAAGTAAACATTTAGATAAAGATGGAAAAGAAAGTGATTATATACACGCAATAGTGTTAGACGTTGCATTAAGTGCAAAGCAACAGCATGAAAAAATTAGAAGTGATATTATGCAAACAATTCAATCAAAATTGAATTTGTTTCGTGATCCATTTATTACAAATGCCACAAGCAGAAGCGATTTCAAATTACAAGATTTTTATGATTCACCTCATCCCATTAGTTTATATTTAACACTTCCTTTTGGTGATATAGATAGAATTATGCCAGTCTTTCAATTGATAATTGATTTTATTCTACGTAAATTTTCATCAGGTGAAATTAGAGCAGGAGAAAAAGAAAAAAAACTAAAAATACCTATTTTGTTTTTACTCGATGAGTTTCCTACATTAGGTAAAATGAAGTTTTTATCTACCAGTATGGGTGTTTTAGCAGGATATGGAATACGATTTTTTATAGTAGTTCAAATGTTTACACAGATAATAGATATATATGGAGCTAATAATACTTTTATTGCAAACTGTCGCTATATTATAATTTATAAACCAAGTGAGCCAAAAGACCAAGAGTTGTTTTGTAAAATGATTGGTAAGGAATCTGTTACAAAAGAAAATATGAGTGTTTCAGGAAGCCGTTTTCAAATAGCACTTAATAATTTAAATGCAAGTTCTCAAGAAATATCGAGAGATTTAATTAATACTGATGAATTAGCAAAGCTTCCATATACAGATGCAATTATTTTTGGTGAAGGTATGCCACCATATATGGCTAAAAAATGTGCGTTTTACGAAGATAAAAGGTTTAAATGGAAAGTTTTTTATGAGGATCAAGACACAGGTGAAATTAAAAGTGGGTTTAAAGCACCGTATGAACAAGAAGAAATTAATGCTGAATGTGCAACATTACCATCACAAAAAAACAACCTTCAAATTGAATTAAAAAGAGAAACAAATCAAAAAAATCAAACAAATGAACATATAGAAACAAAACAAATAGAAGGAGATTTTAATGTTTGTGAATTTTTAGAAACTTTTAATATGAAAGACACAGAAACTGCTGATGAATGGGATGCACCATTTACAGGAGAAGATGAAGAGGATGAATTAGGACCACCACCTACAGTCGGTAGTTTTGCTATAGATGATTTTAGTTATGCAATGTAATAAAAAATAAAAAGGAGTAATTACATGGATAAAAAAAATAATAGAATAAATATACGTATGAGTGATCCAGCTTTTAAAATGATAGAAGAATTAAAAGAAGAAAACGGACTATCAAGAACTGAAATGATTGAAGAATGTATTAAAACTTATTATACACAAGGAACTGTAGATGAGCATATTTTACTTGCTCGTATTATGCAGTTAGAAAAGAAAATTGATTGGCTTAATAACAAAACAGAATTGTTTTATAAGTTAATTAATTTTATATTGCCTTTTTTTATAGCACATTTACCAGATTTACCAACAGATAAAAAAGAAGGACAAATTGTATTAGATAAAGGAAGTAGAAAAATGCTTAATTTAGTTATGGCATTTAGAAAATCAGAACAAGCTAATGATATATCCTTTGCCCAACAAATATGGGGTGATACTCAAGAAACATTAAAGGAGAATTATGAAACAAAATGAGTGTAGAATTATCATCTCGTGATGAGAAGCAAAGAAGAGTATATAATAATTTTTTAGAAGATTTAGGGATATTAAAAGATTATTTTGAAGATAAATCTATAACTGATATTAAAGTAATATCAACAGGTGAAATTATTATAGAAAAATTTGCAATAGGCAAAGAATTTACAAATAAATTTTTAAGTCCTCAACAAGTAAAAGGTATAATTTTGTCGGCATCTTCTATGTTAGATTTACCGATTGATTATTCAACTGGGTTACCTAAACTTGAAGCAACCTTGCCAAAGCCATATAATTTACGATTTACAGGTATATTGCCACCAGCAGTAGAAAATGCTGAAATAACTATGAGAAGACCTGCAAATAGGATTTTTACTTTAGAAGAATATTTACAAAATAATCAAATGACAAAAGAACAATATAAAATAATTTGTGATTTTATAGAACAGAGAAAAAATATTTTAATTGGTGGTAGTACAGGAAGTGGTAAAACAACTTTTACAAATGCAATTTTACGAAAAATGGTTGAATATACACCTAATGATAGCTTTTACATTGTAGAAGATGTGCCTGAATTACAATGCCCTGCAAAAGATAAAACATTTGTGTTCGTTAATAGAAATAGTGCAGCAGAAGCAGTAAGAACTGCGTTACGATGGACACCTGATAGAATTATTTTTGGTGAGGTTAGATATGGGGAGGTTGCCGATGAATTATTAAAAGCATGGAATACTGGACATACAGGAAATGTAACAACAATTCATGCTGATACAGCTGCAAGTATGCTTCCACGTATTGAAGATATTTTAGCAGAAGTTATAAAAGGAAAGCTTCCTGATATAAAACAAACAATACATTTATGCGTACATTTAGGGCGAAAACCAGGAGAGCCACCTAAAATATCTAATATATTGAGAACAAATGCAGTGTATTAATATATATTGCATTTTATAAAAATGTAGTGTAAAATATGCAAGTAGTTTGTATTATTAAACCAATATAATCATAAGGAGAACAATATGATTTTAAAAACAATGAGAAAACACAAAAAATTAAGTGTTTCTATTTTAATGGTATTATTAGTAGGATCTGTGTTTGCAGCTAATAATGTAGATACTTCAACAATGGATAGCACTGTTAATAATATAGTAGATTTTTTCAATGGTGCATGGGTAAAAGGTATTTGCTGTGTTGCGCTTATTGGAGAATGTTTGGGATTAATTTTTGCAGGTGGACAAAACCCTCAAATATTTAAAAAATTTCTTCCATTAATTGCAGGTACTGTGTTATTTATGTGCGCTGGAAAAATTGTAACAATTATTTTTGGTACAAATAAATCAAACTTTTCAACCGATTTAACAGGGATGCACAATAATAATAATATAATTTTTAATACATAACAGGAATACAAAATGGATGAATATACAATTCCTGTTTTTAAAAGTTTTCAACAACATGACCTTATGCTTGGGTTACAAAAAGAAATATTTATATTTATATTTTTAATTTTTGTTATTATTTCGTATCTTTTTGGATTAATACCAGGTATATTAATAACAACTGTGTTTTATATTCCTGCTCGAATACTTACAAAAAAAGATCCAAACATGCTATCAATAGCATTTAATTCATTACTTGAACCAAATATATTAGAAGGATAAAGATGCTTGGAGTTAATTTTTTAGAAGCAAAATTTAAAAATGTTATAAAAAAATTTAATGCTAATAAATTAGCATATTATTTACCTTATAATTTCTTCATAGGAAATAAAGAAGATGGAATTGTATATTTAAAGACTGGTGCATTAATGAAGTGTTATACATTTTCTTGCCCCGACTTAGGAACAGAATCAATTGAATATATTAATGCAATAAGTTTATATTTTAATGAATCAATAAGAAGGCTTGGGAGTGGATGGGCAGTTCATTTTGAAAGTAGAAAAGAAATAACTTCTGATTATCCTAAAAGTAATTGGGATACACAGGTGGGTTTTTTAATTGATGAAAGACGAAAAGATTTGTTTAAACATAAAAATCAACACTTTATTAATTATTATTATTTAACTTTAACATATAATGTAAAAAGTGATGTGCAAAATAAAGGGTTATCTTTATTGTATAAAGATGATGGAATAAGTCAAGAATATTATAATAAAGATTTAATTAATAAAGAAATAGAGTTTTTTAAAAACACGTGCGAAGAAATTATTTCGTATGTACAATCAAGATTGTATATACAAAAAATGAACAACAGTGAAACCTTAACTTTTATTAAATCAAGTATTTCTACTTCTTGGAGAATTATTAAAACACCAGATCATCCTATTTTTTTTGATTTATTTTTAACAGATGAAGATGTTAAAACAGGCACAACACTTCAAATAGGAGAATTTTATGTGCCTATCATAGCTATTAAAGACTTTCCATCCTCAACATATCCTGCAATGTTTGATTTATTGAATAAAGCTTCGGTTGAATATCGATGGGTTACTCGATGGATTGGAATGGATAAAATAGAATCTGCGAAATTAATTGAAAAATATCAAAAACGATTTAATAATGCTCGTAAAAGTTGGGGGCAAGTTATAACAGAGGTTGCAGCTAATATTGAAACAGACAGAATAGATGCATCAGCTTTAGCTTTTGAAGAAGAAACAAATGAAGCACGTGTAATGCTTTCAAAAGATATTGCATCTTTTGGATATTATACATCATGCCTTGCTGTATGGGATAAAGATTATGATTTAGCTATTGAAAAAGCGACATATATTGTAAAATTAATAAATTCAATAGGATTTACTGCAAAAGTTGAAACAAGTAATTCTTTTCAAGCATGGCTTGGAATGATGCCTGGTAATGTATATGCAAATATAAATAAAACACTTTTATTATCAAGTAATGTAAGTCATATTATTCCATTAAGTTCAATTTGGACAGGTGATTATCACAATAGTTGGACTAGCTCTGTATTTAACTGTTCAGCACCTTTACTTATAGCATCAAGTGATTCATCTCCTTTTTTCCTAAACTTAAATATTGGAGATGTGTTTCATACATTTATTTTTGGACCGTCAGGAGCAGGAAAATCAACCTTTTTATGTTTACTCGAAACACAATTTTTTAAATATAAAAATGCACAAGTTATAGTATTAGATAAAGATAAAACTTCTCGTGGTGTTTGTATTGCATCTGGTGGAAGTTATGTAGAACCTGGATCAGGTGAAGTTGCATTTCAACCTTTAAGAAACTTAGAAACACAAGAAGAATTAACATGGGCGCAAGAATTTATACAATTATGTTTAGAAGAACAAAATGTACAATTAAATGCACGTCAAAAAGAAGAAATAAGAAATGCTTTAATTCAGGTACGAGATACTAAAAGTATTGAAAAAAGAGATATAACTACATTTCAGCTGTATGTTCAAGATGAAGAAATAGTAAATGGTATTCAACCATATACAATTGATGGACAATATGGACATATTTTTGATGCTCATGATACAAATATTGCGCTTTCTCGATTTACAATGATTGAAATGGGTATTTTAATGAGATCAGGCAAGGCATGTATAACTCCTGCATTATTTTTTCTATTTCGTTTTATTGAAAGTAAATTTGCAAAAGAAAACGATGATAAAGGACACCCTACATTATTAGTAATGGATGAAGCGTGGGCATTTTTAGATAATCCATTTTTTTCTAAAAGAATTGATGATTGGCTTAGAACATTGCGTAAAAAAAGAGTTGCTGTTGTCTTTGCGACACAAGACGTACCGTCAGTTGCAAAATCTGCAATTTCTGCAACAATTTTAAGTCAGTGTCAAACTCGTTTGTTTTTAGCAGACCCTAATGCATCTAGTAAAATTTTAAGTGAATATTATCAACAATTTGGATTAACTTTAAGTGAAATTAATGCGCTTTCAATGGCACGTATGAAAAAAGATTATTTTTATAAAAGCCCTGCAGGTGCGAGAATGTTTGATTTAGAATTAGATGCGTTTCAATTAGCGTTATTAAACCCTAAAAAACAAGTATTAGATACACTGGAAGAGGTGTATGGAAGAAACTGTGGAAAAGAATTAGCAAAAGAAATATTAGAAATGCAAGGCTTTGATCCTTCTGTCTATTTATAAGGAAATAAAAAATGCAATTTTTATTAAAGAAAAAACAAAAAAAGAAACTAAAACAATTGTTTATAAATATCATAAATAAACAAAAATTACAAATGTTAATTGAAAACATACATTATTTTTAAGGAAATTAAAATGAAAGAAAAAATGAAATGTGAGAAAAAATGTACAATGCAATTTAATATTGCAAATGCTGTGTTTAGCGTATTATCTTTTACACTTAGTGCGCTTTTTATGTATTATTGTTTTTGGAAATAAACAATATATAATACTATTTTTATAGGAGATAAAAAAATGAAATGTAAATGTGTTTTTGATATTAAAAAAATTAATTTTAATGTGATTGTTATTTCAGGTTTACTTGGCATAATTTTTGTATGTCTTTGTTTTTAAAAAGAGGTGTGTATGAAAAAAAATATTATAATTGCTTTTATAAGTATCCTATTTTCATTTTCTCTTTTTTCTCAATTTGCTGTGTTAGATTTTCCTAATTTATTACAATCAATTGAAGATGTATATAATTCTTATCAACAAATTAAAAATCAAATTGAACAAGTACAACAAGCAGCTAAACAAGTAGAAAATACGTACAAACAAATGATGGAAATGAATTGGGATGATTTAAATAATTTAGGTGATAATTTTTCTGGTATGGGAGAAAATCCTTTTGAAGTAATTACAGGAGTATATAAATCTTCGCAAGATATAACAAGAGCTGTAAATAAAAACATGAATAAAATAAATGACTTTACTGATTCTATTATGAGTGATACTGCATTAACTATTGGTGGAAAAAAATTTAGTTTTTGGGATATGAGTGGAACAGTAATTTTTGATCACGATAGATTGCTAGAATTAACAAATGCTATGACTGATCAAATTGAAAAAACATTTACAGACCCTTGGGATCATTGGGTAGAGGGTCTTACATACGATCAAAAAATAGCTGTTGCAAACCGATTTGGCATGAGTGCAAGAAATTATGCAAATTATAATGCAGCCAATTCAGCATTAAAAAATCTTGTAGGAAGTAAACAAGCATATAATTTAACAGTAAAAGGACAACAAGAACAATTAGAAAAGATAAAAGCTGAAGCAAATGTTATAAGTACAATGGCAGAAAATTTACCTGAAGGCTCTGTATATGCAGCTAATCAAGCAATGATTAAATCTTTAGCAAAGCTCTCTGAAGATATAGGTACTATGCAATATGAAATAAATCAAATGCTTGCAACTCAAATTGCACAACAAGCTGCATTAACTGACATAGACAATATAAAAGAAAGAGAAAAAAAAGAGCAAGAAGAAGAATTAAGAAAAGCTACTAAAAACCAAGGAATTGATTATAACGAATTTATGATGTTATAAGGATATAAAAATGAAAAAAATTATTATAATATTTCTTTTTTTGTTTATATCAGCATTTATATTCGCTAATTCAATGGATTTATTAAATTTACCTTTAGAAAATGCAAAAACTACTGCGATAATGGATTTACCATTAATAAGTGGTATCTATTCTTTTGCTTCTATGACTGAAGTTTTTATATCTTTTGTTTTTATGTTTTCTATGTATGCATGTTTCTTTTTATTAATTTCTACTTCTTTTAAATTATGGGCTGGTACTACAGAAGGTAAAAAAGCTTTTATTGATGTATTATCTAAAGTTGTAATTTTTATAATTGTGATAACATTATATAATCCGATAACTAATTATATTTTATATTTATCAGTTAATGTTGGTATGACGGCTGGAAGTGGAAGTCTTGAAATATCAGAAGTTTTTGTCGATATATATTCAAGTCTTTTAAACCAAGTTCAAACAGGTATGGATATTGTAAAAGATGATGTTTTCCAACAAATAGAAGAATCTGGAATACCTGAAATTAATCCTCAACAATTTGATAAATTATTAGAAACAGGATGGACTCCAGAACAAATTCAACAAATGGCAGAAGAAAAGGGATATACTATATTAAGTCAAACCACTGGATTAAAAGTTCTTAATTTTGTAGGAAAATATCTTATTAATGTTGGAGCACTTATTAATGGTGGAGCAATATTAGCAAATGTTAATGATTATCAATTATACAATGAATCAACAGGTAAAATCGTTCTACGTAAGAACGCTTCTATGAGGCAACAAAAAAAAGAATTAGAAAAAGAATTAGCAAATAAGGATTACTCACCTGAAAAACAAAAATTAGCTCTTGAAAAAGTTGCTTCTTTAATAGAGGTGCTAACTGGAGAAATATTAACAGAAGATTTAGAAGATGGAGGTATTGAAAAGCAAGTAATACGAGTGAAAGACAAATCTGTTACTTTACTAAAAAATGTTAGTTGGAATCCATTTATTGAAGGAAAAGATAAGATGTCCTCTTTAATTCTCTCCCCAAGTAAAATAGTTAAAACAATATCTCTTTTATCTGATGCAACAGCTAAATCTTTAGAAGTAACAATAACAGAAAAAGGAACTGTAAAAAAAGTTAAAATTATTCCTGAACCTTCTTCTATTTTTAGAATGATATTATTTTTTATTTATAAATTATTAATGATTATAATTTCAATTGTGATAATGGTAGAATATATCATTACTATTTTAGAGTTTTTTTTAGTAAAATCTATTGCCTTACTTTTAATTCCAATGCTTTTTCTTGATGCTACAAAATCATATGCAATGAATCTCTTAAAACTTGCACTTTCATACTTTTTTAAAATTATGGTTACAATAATGCTTTGTTTTTGGTCATTAACTTTTTTCTTACAAACTTTGCAAATTGTTTTTTTAGATTATGATGCTAACAGTATAATGACTTTGGTATATTTGTTTTTAACTGGGATTCTTGGTTTATTTATCTCTCTCTCTGGTCCTAAAATTGCTTCTACTGTGCTTTCTGGCTCTCCTTCTATGGGTGCAGGGGACCTCGCTCGTGGTATTAGTAATAGTATTAGAACTGCAAACCATGCTCGCCAATTAGGTGGTGCTGTTGCCAAAGGTGCTGCTAAACTTGGGCAAGCTGGTGTAAAAGGTGGTATGGGAGCTTTTGCTCGTTTTCAAGGTGCAAAAGATAAAAGTCAACAGGTACAAGCTGGGCTTAGAGAAGCACGTAAAAGAAAAGAATACACTGGAAGCGATAAAGATATTGCATCTGCTGGAAGGCAAGCTATGGTTTCATCTCTTATGGGTGGCATGAAACAAGATATGGGCGATAAAGCTTATAAAGCCTTAACTGGTAATGAAAGACCTCACTTAGATGATGAAGGCTATAAAGAAGATAGCCACTTAAAAGTTGGACAAAAATTCTATGATCCAAAGTTAAAAATGGAAAAAATTGCTACGATGGAAGATGTTAAAGAACATGCAAAAGGTGGTAAAGAATCTATTCAAAAAATGATACAAAAAGCGATGAATAAACAAAAGCGCTCTTCAGGAGAAGAGTTAAAACAAAAATTAAATGGTCGCCGACCTGCAAGCTATGAAGAAAAATTTCCGAATGGCTAAGTAAGTAATAGTAAAACAAATAAAAAAAGCACCTCTATAATAGAAGTGCTTTTTTTTTATAACTAATGTAGTTTATCTTCCGTATGAAGGGTTATAAGAAGGTTTTGGTCGTGCTTTTCTTTTCATTAAAACTGTAGGACCTGATATGCCAGCGACTTCCCAGCCTTCTTTTCCTAATTGATTTCCATTTTCTATATCATCTTTAATTTTAGTTAAACTTGTACTTTTATGTTCCCATTGTGGAAATTCTTCGTTATTTGACATTGTTTTCTCCTTGTGTTCTTAATCTATGCTTATAG
>JGI24503J29689_10017691_pt1 | contig 15294 bp, 6 predicted proteins | sample BioPla3RNA2_FD_29689 | JGI IMG/M metagenome (IMG submission 29689)
TATTCGGTATTTTTTATGTTAAAGTTAGAATGGAGTAAGCGATTTCATAAAATAAATAAAAATAGGTGACTAAATGTTGAAATATCAAGAATTAATAAATAAGATGACTTTAGAAGAAAAAGCATCTTTGCTATCAGGCAAGGATTTCTGGCAAACAAGAGATATTAAAAAGTACGGAATTCCTAGCATGTTTTTAGCTGATGGACCACATGGAATTAGAAAACAAATGGCTGATGCTGATCACTTGGGATTAAATCCAAGTTATGAAGCCACTAGTTTTCCAACTTCAGTCTCGATGGCTAATACTTTTGATGTAGATTTAATCCAAAGAGTTGGTATAGCATTAGGAAAAGAAGCAACTGGACAAAGAGTAAGCGTCTTACTAGGGCCAGGAACTAATATTAAAAGAGATCCAAGATGCGGTAGAAACTTTGAATATTTCTCAGAAGATCCATATTTAGCAGGTATGATGACAGCCGCTCATATAAGTGGTGTTCAACAAAGTGGTGTATCAGCATGTGCGAAGCACTTTGCTGTTAATAACCAAGAGTTTAGAAGACTAGTTATTGATGCGGTAGTAGATGAGCGTGCTCTTCGTGAGATATACTTGCAACCATTCGAAATTGCTGTAAAACAAGGAAATACAAAAACAATCATGTCTGCATACAACAAAGTAAACGGACAGTATGCAAACGAAAATGAGTATATATTAAATAAAGTATTAAGAGAAGATTGGAACTACGAAGGATTAGTAGTTACAGATTGGGGCGGAAATAATGACCGAGTTTTAGCAATGAAATGCAACTCGGATTTAGAGATGCCAACAACGGCATCTGAAACTAACTATGATGTAGTAAGAGCAGTTGAATCAGGAGATTTAGATGAAGCCCAATTAGACAAAGTAGTTGATAGGATATTAACAATTATCTTTGATACAGAAAAAGCATTTGAAAATGTTGAAGAAGTAGATTTTAACGCGCATCACCAATTAGCAAGAGAAGTTTTAGAATCAGCTGCAGTCTTATTAGAAAATGACGGAGTCCTCCCATTAACAGGTAATGAAAAAGTGTGCATAATTGGTGATTTTGCTGACAAACCAAGAATTCAAGGTGGAGGATCATCCACCGTGAATCCTACTAGTATAGATAAAACAACCGATTTTATTAGTCAACATACAATTAATTATGTTGGTTATGAACAAGGATTTAAACGATATGGTAAAAAAAGTAGTAAGTTAGTTAAAAAAGCAGTCGAACTAGCTAACAAATCTGATGTTATATTACTGTACTTAGGACTTGATGAAGTTAGTGAAGTAGAAGGAATTGATAGAAAAGATTTAAAATTCCCTGAAAACCAAATTACTTTAATAGAAGAACTTAAGAAAACTGGTAAAAAGATTGTCTTAATACTAACAAGCGGTTCAACAATAGAACTTGATTTTATTGAAAATGCGAACGCTGTAATTCATGGCTACTTACCAGGTCAAGCTGGAATGAGCGGTTTACTTAACTTAGTTTATGGTAAAGTCAACCCGTCAGGAAGATTATCAGAATCAATTGCTTACAGATTAGAAGATTACCCGGCAACACCATATTTCTTGAAAGATGATAATATTGCTGAGTATCGTGAGTCAATATTTGTTGGTTATCGTTACTTTAACACTAGGGGTGTAAAAGTTAGATATCCATTTGGGTATGGACTTTCTTATACTAAGTTTAGTAAAGAAGTAGTAAAACTTGATGATACAGGTATCACAGTTAGAATAAAAAATATTGGAAAACATCCTGGTAAGGATGTAATCCAAATGTATATAGGTAAAAAAGATAGTGATATATTTAGAGCTTCTAAAGAATTAAAAGGATTTGTAAAAGTTCACTTAGAAGTAGATGAAGAAAAAGAAGTTAAAATTCCATTTGATGATTATTCATTTAGATATTTTGATATTTCAACTAGTAAGTTTGAAGTTGAAGGCGGAGATTATCAAATATATTTAGGTAATTCAGTTGAAGATATATATTATGAAGGATCTTTAATTGTAGAAGGTTCTAATATTAAACCATATGAACTAGATCAGTTAGTAAATTATTTTAAAGCCGATGTTCATAACATTACAGACTTAGAATTTAGTGAACTACTTAGAAGAGAAATTCCAAAAGTAGAAAAAGCAAGAACTAAAAGAGGAAAAATTATAGTTGATTTAGAAACAACAGTAGCTGATCTAAGAGAAGCTAGAGGTTGGACTGGAAGATTTTTATCATTTGCAGTTAGAAACGGAAGTAAGTTTCTAATGAAAATTGGTAAAAAGACTCTAGGTTTAACACTAATCATGGGAGTTTATAATCAACCAATGAGAACTCTTTCTAGAATGACTGGCGGAATGATTGATATGAAGCAACTAAACGGTTTAATAATTATGTTTAACGGTAAATTCTTTAAAGGGTTAAGGGCATTTATGAAAGCTGGTAAACAAAAGAAGAAGCTTTTAAAATATGAAAAAGAAAGAGTAAAGAAAACTGAGGTTACAACATGAAAAAAGAAGAGAAGAAAATTAGTTTAGTAAAAGAACGTAAAAAAGAACGTAAAGAAAGATTAAACGAATTATATCTTGAAAAATACCGACTAAAAAAAGAAAAACAAGATGTTACCGAGCAAGACGCCTTAATTCAAGATGAAAAAGCTCGTTTAAATTTAGCAGTTAATGAAGCTAGAGAACAAAGACTTTCAGAAAGTAAAGTAAAAAGATTTTTCCAAGTCATTGGAAACTTCTTTGCAAGAGTGTGGGATAAAATCTCAATTGCTTGGAGAGTATTTGAAGGAAGATTTCCAAAGACAGCTCAGTTTTTAGTATTTTTTATGATATCAAACGCAGTAACGCTACTTCAATTAGCGTTAATGCCAATATTTAAAGCCATATTTGAACAAACAAATTTAATTGATGTTACATTTCAATGGGGAAGAATTGGAAATCAATTTGACGGATCACCTTACTATATGTTCAACTATGCAGCGGGTTTAATTAAGGATGGCGGCGGTGGTGGACTTGGTTATTTCTTAGCAGTTCAAATTACTTTGGCAATTGCGCAAGTAATAAACTTCTTTGCTCAAAGAAATATCACATTTAAGTCAAACAGCAGTGTAGCCAAAGCAGCTACTTGGTATGTTATTGCATATATTGCAATTACATTTATTGCAGCTGCTGCACAAGGACTATATAAAGCACCAATTTATAATTTATTAATTAATACATTTGGTTGGGGTGGCACAGGGGAGCTATTTGCTGACTTTATAACAATGATAATAAATAGTGCAATTTCGTTTTGGGTATTCTTTCCGATCTTTAGGGTCATATTCAAACAAAACAAAGTTGAAACTAACGAGGCAGTTGAAAGTTAATGAAAAAAATTGTATTTCCTTATGTCGAAGCCGGCATGGGACATATTATGCCACTTAAGGCAGTTGCGGAAGTATTTAAGAAAAAATATGGGGATAAAGTAGAAGTAGTAGAAACATATTTCTTCCGTGATCAAAATAATGAAGAAGCAATTAAAATTGAACAAGACTTTATAAAACAAGTCAAACTTCACAATAGATTTAGAGGATTAGGCAGATTTCAATTTTTCTTAATGAGATTAGTTGGTCAAAAAACAGCGTTAAAATTTTTGCACAAACAAAGATATAAAATTGGATATAAATCATCAATAGAATATATTGAATCATTAAATGCCGATTTAATATTTAATACCCATTTTTCAACTTTATATTATTGTAATGAAGCTAAAGAAAAAGGCTTAACTAAAGCTAAAGTGGTGGCATATTGCCCTGATCCGGTTTTAGGATTACAATGGGATAAAAGATATGATTTGATGGTTTTAAGTAGTGAAAAAGGAATCTTAAAAGCGCTGAGAAGTAAAACTTTTAAAGACACCATGATTAGATATGCACCATTTATGATTAGACCTGAAATAAAAGAATATATAAAAGACAAAATTGAGTATAAAAAAGAATTAGGTTTAGAAGATGAGTTTACTATCTTATTGTGCGATGGTGCATACGGTGCTGGTAAGATGGATAAAGTATTAAAAGAACTATTAAAATCAAAACACAAAATGAATATTTTAGCTGTATGCGGTAAAAACGAAAAACTTTACGAAAAACTTCAAAAAAGTGTGGCACCCCAAAACATTAATCTTAAAGTTTTTGGATTTACCGATAAGATGTTACTTCTTGCAGCAGCAAGTGACATTTTTATTGGAAAGTCAGGGGCTTCTAATTTAGCTGAAGCATCATATTTCGAAAATCCATTATTAATAACATCAATGGCAACCAACATTGAAGTATGGATTGCTGATTATTATATCAACGAAATTAAAAACGCTAAAAAAGTATTTAATGTTAAGGAAATTAGGGGATTAATTGAATCATATATTGACAATCCTAATTTACTAAAAATAATGCAAAATCAAGCTAAAAAAACAAAGGAGACTAGCGGCCCGGAAAAAACAGCATATATGATTTATGAATTACTAAAAAAAAATTAGATTTTACCAATTATGTCAATAACATAACAAGTTATGAAACCAACAATTAATAAAGAAATAAAAATGATAACATTTCTATGAAAACGATTTCATAGATTTAAGCACCTGTTTAAATACAAAGAAATGGATTAACAATGGTTTAAAAGGAGGTCATATATATGAATAAACCAAAGTTTAAGTTTAGAAAAGGCTTTGTAAAAGCTTGGGTACTGATCTTAACGTTAATGTTAGGATTATTTGTACCAGGATTTGTTGTAAAAGCAGTTGGTATTGCTGATTACTATGATGACAAGCCATATCACTACAATCAAGAAGCTGATGGTCATTTTGCCTCTGATTACGCAACGTTATCAGAAGCACATGAAGGTGGTAGACTTCTTAATCAAGAAATTATGGCTGAAAGCATCACGATGTTAAAGAATGAAGGAGGTACACTTCCTCTAAATAATGACGTGAAAAACATCAGTGTATTTGGTAAACATTCTACAGACTTTGCACACATTGTTCGTGCGAATCCACGCCAAACAATGGATACCAAAACTGCCAGTTTAGAAGATAGTTTAGTGCAAGCGGGATTTAATATAAACCCTCATATCGCACCATTCTATCGTAATTATCCTTATCCAGAATTTACATTTACGCATCCTGAAATTGCTGACCCAGTAACAATTACTTCTCAGCAATATAAAGATTCACCGCTTCAACCACCAGTAAGTGAATTCACATACGACATCACTAACTCGTTACGTAAATATAGCGATGCGGCACTTGTTGTATTGGGGAATCGTGGTGCTCAAGCGAACCTATATTCAAGAAACTATGCAGCTGGATCAGGAACAAGCGGAGCTCCTTCTGCAGGAGCGGCATTAGCAAACTATAGTGATCCGAATGACTACTATAACAACTTCTATATGCTTAACCAAAGTGAAAAAGATTTGATTAATTATGTAGCAAGTAATTTTACAAATGTAATTGTTTTAATCAACTCATCAGAAGTTTGGGATATTAAGTGGTTAAATGATCACAAAGGGGTAGACACTATTCTTTATATGGATGCACCTGGTGCTGATGGAATTTTAGCGTTGGGTAGAATTCTTAATGGGGAAGTAAATCCATCAGGTAGACTAATTAACATGTTTGTTACTGACCAAAGAAATAACCCTCAATGGCAAAACTTTGGTGACGGATTACACATTTTAGATGGGCCAGATGGAAAAACAGGAAAATCATTGGGTTCAATTAACTATTACACTAATCCTGAATTTGATTTCCAATCTACGGGAAATAAACAAAATTCTTTCCAAAACTATAGCGAAGGTATTTATTTAGGTTCTAAATATTATGAAACTCGCGGATGGGAAATGGGGGGTAAAAGCGGAACATCTGCCAATCAATATAATGATGGAGATTGGTCTTGGTATGATGAAAATGTCGTTTATCCACTAGGACATGGATTAAGCTATACAGATTTTAAATGGGAACTTGTTGAGTCTACTCCAGCTAATGGAGCTGTTCTTAATAAAGAAGATAAAATCACACTTAAGGTTCGTGTCACTAATATTGGATATGTTCCGGGTAAAGATGTAGTTCAATTGTATTATACTGCGCCATATAAAGCTGGTGGAGTTGAAAAAGCGTTTGTCAACTTAGCAGGATTTGAAAAAACAAGAATTCTTAACCCAGGACAATCAGAAGTTCTTACCATTGAATTAATGGCGCAAAACATGGCTTCATATGATTGGAACAATCTAAGTGGTTTAGGTAAAAACTCATATGATACTTGGGGCGCATATGTTTTAGAACAAGGTAATTATCAACTACGTTTAATGCGCAATGCTAATGTTCGTAGTGAACAATTAGTAATTGAATATACGGTAGATTCAACAAGTACAGGATATAAAGCTGCACAACCAACTAACAGTGCCGGAGTAGCAACTATTGGTGGTGGAATCATGTATGAAACAGACGTAGATACTGGTAAGAGATTAGAAAACCGTTTTTCAGTAAACGACCCAGTTTCTGGCGAAGGTTTACGTATGACAGCAGGCCTAAGTGTTGACGATGCCACAACACAGCAATATGGGGTCTTTAATGGTTATAGCGATAGTATGGTTGTGTTCTCTAGACAGCACTTTGGCGATGCTAATCCAGCATCATTCCCAACCCATGTCACACCAGAACAACGTGTAGCTAGCCAAGTGATAGTGGATACATTATTAACAGCGTTTAGTCCTAATGACCCAGATCATGGGGACGTTGCAACACAACCTTGGATGATTGACTTTTTGGCTGAAAATCCAACAGGAAAAGTTCCTGATAATTGGACACAAGCAACTGACGATACTGTAACACCTACAATTAAATTTAAAGATATGGTAGGTGTTGGATATAGTGACCCTAGATGGGATGAATTCTTAAATCAATTGACATGGGATGAATTAATTGGATTAACGGTGAATAGTGGCTCCTATGGTAGTGGTTCAAGTGAACGATTTGAAAAACCTAAGGGTTCAGCTCCAGATGGCGCACATGGTTTATCAGGTTCAGCCGGAGATAACTATGGTGGCGATGTTGTTCAAGGACGTGGAACCGTTCACCCAGCTCCTGGTGCTATTACTATGACATGGAGTAAGAGTTTAATGTATAAGAATGGTCGTCAAATGGGTGCTGAATCAAGATTAGCCGGAAACAACAACCTTTATACAGTTACCTTTGACGTAAGACGCCACAGTTTTGATACTCGTGTTTGGGAAGGATGTTCAGAGGACCCATATTTAATTGGCACAAGAGGTATGTTATATGTAAGAGGAGCACAAGATCTAGGTACAATGGTACAAATTAAACACTTCTTAAACTATAATGGTGGACCAATGATGAACGAGGCAATAGGATATAGATATATGACTGAACAAACGTTTAGAGAAATTTATCTAGAACCATTTAGAAAAGCTGTCGTTTATAATAAAGAACGCAATTATGGTGGTGGCGCATTAGCATTAATGGTTGCAGTTTCTGGGTTAGGAGTTACTCCATTCACTCAAAACTATGCTACATTAACAGGTGTATTAAGAGGAGAATGGGGCTTCCAAGGGTGGGTTACTCAAGACTTTAACCGCCCAGCTGCAGGTCCAACTAATATTGCAATTAACCTACATCAAACTTTACGTGCTGGTAGCGATCAATTTATGGGGTTCAGACCAAATAATGCGACTCTTCCAGGATGGGATGCAACATTACGTGAGGGGAAAGGTAATGTTGTATTAAAACCAGCTGCGGCTATTCCATATGGAGATCCAACCGGTGAAAACCCAATTTATTATTATGGAATTGCTGAAGATCAACTCGAATCACACGCTTCGTATTGGTTCTGGAGAAGTTCAGCAAAACGTGTATTCTATGCTGAATTATTAAGTAATGTACTTTCTTCATCAGCATATTATTATAAAGATGCATACGACGCATTTATGAGTACTGATGGTCAAGAAATAGCCATTAATCAAGGTAGTGCACCTGCGTCAAATACAAGTGTTGCACTTTCTGCAGAAGGTGCCGATACATTACCTGCAAATTCAGTAGTGACATATCGTTTAGCTCAAGGCGAAAAATTACCAGCTGGATTAGAATTTACACCATGGGGTGAAATTCGTCGTGAAACTTCAGATTCAAGTCATCCTGCTAACGGAACAGTTGCTAACCAAGCTAATAATGCACAAGGCGCGTGGTTAAGAGAAAGTTTCACTAAACCAATAACTATTAAAGTTGAAATGTTAATTGATAATCAAGTTCGCGCTAGAAAATCAATTATCATCACTACAACAAGTTTATTTGTAATTGGTGATGGTTTTGCTGAAGGAGAAAATATTAATACTACAGATGTTGATAACCCAGTAAATATGAGTACTCCGTATTCAAGTGTCAATCTCGTTGTCGGACAACCATTTAGTGGTCAAATTCAAGGCGCTAAAAGATCTGACTTCCATGTTGCGGTTACTACAAGAGCGAGTGACTGGCAAAACGTTCAAGGAACAAATGGTAGAGAAACCACTTTTAGATTAATAGATGGAAATCTTCCAGCAGGATTAACATTAAATAAAGATGGGTCTATTACAGGAACGCCAACAAGCATTGGTGAAACTCATTTTACAATCGAAGCTCACAGAAGAATTTTTGGACAAGGTAGAGAAATTCTGTCAGTAGATAACGATATATTCTTAATTCATGGTTCCATGATAGTTAGTCCAGATTTAGAAGTAATTAACGGATTAATTAATGTTGCATTAGACGCAAACGCCAAAGGATTCTTAACAAATGAAACAGCAACAACATTAATTAACAGTTTAACAGCAGATTTTGTTACAGCTTCACAAGTTACAACTGCAATTGGTACTGCATTAGAAGCAAATGAAAAAGGATTCTTAACAAATGAAACAGCAACAACATTAATTAATAGTCTAACAGTAGATTTTGCTACAAAAGCAGGAGTTTCTGCTGCAATTGGTGCTGCATTAGAAGCAAATGAAAAAGGATTTTTAACAAATGAAACAGCAACAACATTAATTAATACAATTGTCAATGGTAAAGGTTATCAAACTGAATCTCAAGTTCAAAGTTTAATTGCGTTTGCAATTGATGCTTTAGAATTAGGAATGAAGGAAGAAGATGTTCAAGCTTTAGTTGCAACGGCTATTGAAGAAGCAGAAGTGCCTGAAATTAGAGAAGATGGATATTGGTATGTTGATGGCAAGAACACCGGTATAAGTACAGTTCCAGAAGCACAACCTACAGGATTCTTCTACGGAGGAATTATTGTAACATTTATTATTGCTGCAGCATCATTAACACTCGTAGTGTTATTGATTAAACGCAAAAAATAATAAAAAAATAATAAAATAAAATAGTACTTAAAAGGAAATTCACAGGCAAAAGATGACTTTTGCCTGTGAAAATCTTTATATAATAAAAATATTCTTACAAGGAGGAAGACTTATGAGTAAAATTAGAAAAATACTTAGCATAATTATTGTTGCTATATTTTTCGTGGTGGGATTATCTGCTTGCAATGAAAAAGCAAAAGATCTTACATATGAAGGGATAAAACTTGCTGATGGTGCCGTTGGTGCAAAATATAATGCGAGCGTTTCTTTGGCAAAAGGTGAGGGAACCCCCACTATTATTTACGAATTAAAAGATGGAGAAACATTACCTTCTGGACTTAGTCTCAAAAACGGAGCCATAACAGGAACCCCGACCACAGTATGTTCTTCACAATCGTTTGTCGTAATCGCTAAGGCTCCAGGTTTTAATGATAAAGAGGCGACATTTAGTATAACTATAGGTAAGGGAACTATAAGTTATAGTTCTTTTGAACTTCCACAAGCAATTGTGGGGGTTGAATATTCAGAAACAGTAGCCAAAGCTACTGCAATTGATGGAATAGTAATTACATATGAATTAAAAACGGGCTCGACTTTACCAGCTGGATTAGAATTTAATAACGGAATAATTTCAGGGATACCGACTACTGAAACAAATGGAGAAGTTTCATTTACAGTAGTAGCTAAAGCGGGTGACAGTTTTAATGAAGCGGAAGTTGAATTTCAAATTGTGATAATTGAAAACAAGATTGCGTATGTCACAAGTGAACTTGTAAAAGGAACAGTGGGCATTAACTATTCAGAAACAGTAGCGAGTGCTACTGCTGATGAAGGAGCAATAATAACATATAAATTAAAAGCGGGGGAATCTCTTCCTGCTGGACTTATATTTAATAATGGTTTAATTACCGGAATTCCTATAGAGGCTGCTAACAACAAATCTTTTGTGGTTGTAGCAAGCGCAGAAGGATATAGAGATGTTGAACAAACATTTAATATTACAATTGATTTAGGCACGATAGTTTATGAGGGGGAAACATATTCAGGAACGGTCGGCCAAGCACTAAATATTAATCTTAAAACAGCTACAGTCATTGGTAATGGTACACCAGAGATAGCATATAATATCAAATCTGGAACATTACCTGCTGGACTAACTTTTGATAATGGGTTAATAACAGGAACACCAACAACTAAAACCGAGGAACCAGCAACACTTATATTAACTATTAGTGCAAATGGATATCAATCAGTAGACGCTGAAATTATCATTGCAATCGGTGCAGATAATGAAATTACTTATTTAGGAAGTTCGTTATCTGCAACAGTTGGAATAGAGTATAATCGTTCTGTTGCAACGGCAAACGCAGGAAGCAGCACGCCATCAATTACATATGAAATTAAAACGGGTACTTTACCTCAAGGATTAATTTTTGATAATGGGACAATCAAAGGAACACCTGAAATAGCAGTTGTTTCATCTTCAATTGTTATTACTGCAAGCGTTGAAGGGTTTGAATCAAAAGATGCTACATTTACTATTAAAGTTGAAGAAGGCAGTATTAATTATACAGGGACTACTCTAGCAAGTGGAATAAGCGGGACAGAATATAACGAAAGTGTTTCAACTGCATCAGCAGAAGGTACAATTACTCCAATATTTGGATACTCGTTAAAACAAGGATCCACCTTACCTACAGGTCTTAATTTATCTTCCTCAGGTCAAATTAGTGGAACTCCTACTGTAGAAGTAAACAACCATACATTTATTATCGTTGTAAGCGCAGAAAACTTTAAATCCACAGAAGCTACATTTACAATCACAATTGAAGCCGTTGAGTTAAACTCATTTATATTTGAAGTTGCAGTTGCGGATTTATCAAGATTTAAAGGAGGAAGTATGTATTATGGTGGGGAACATACAGGACCGTCAGTTATTGAAAGAACAGGCCCTGAAGGATCTTTTGTTACTGAGGGACATAGTACTCCATACTTTTTACAGGGGACTCATAATTCTCCAGATCAAACAATAACTTGGATGATTAACTCGGATGTTGCTACCACTGCTGTATTAAAAATGAGCCTAGGTATAGAAATTCCGGGTACATTTAACATGAATTCAGATTCAAGTGGTGGTGGTCATATAATTAAATTTAATAATGTAGAATTAACCTATGGTGATATAACTTTATCACGGACTAGTTTAGACCATCCAATTCATTTTAATGTATGGACAATAGCAACGGTTGATCTTATAGCAGGAGTGAATGAAATAACCTTTACTACAGGAATGAACGAATGGTTAATAAACTTTGATGAAAGATATACTGAAGTTGGAGGGCCAGCAATTGAATTTATCTTATTTGAAACATCAGCAAATTTATCATGGGCAGAGGGATATCCTAAAGTAACAAATTTGGAAACTAACTTTCCATTTGATGAGTGGGTAGACCCTAACACCCAATCTTAATTTTTAGATTAATTTTAAAATTAACGTTTAAAAAAGTTTAGGAGATAATAATATGAAAAGAGGATTTAAAAAAATAATATGGGGAAACACTTCCACTAGAATTTGGTTCCTAGTATCCAGTATTGTAATGGTTTTTTTCCTAACAGTTACTATTATTGCAACACAACAATCATTTATTAAGTCTACTTTAGATATTGCTCTTGGCTACCCTCGTGCAATTACTGGAGAAGAGCAAGAGTTATTTGTAGGAGATTATAATAGTAAAGAGGAAGTTTTAGATGCAGCAAATCAATTAAATATTGAAATAGCTAGTGAGGGCTTTACTTTACTTCATAACAAAAACGGGAACTCCTTGCCTCTTTCGAAAAACGCAAAGTTAAGTGTTTTCGGGAAAAACTCAACCAATCTTTTATATGGCGGATCAGGTAGTGGTGCTAGCCAATCTGGAGATAACAAGACTATTTTTGATAGTTTAACTGAAGCGGGATTTACCTATAATGAAAAACTTAAAAGATTTTATGAGACATCATCTGGGGGAAGAGGACGATCTCCAGATTTTGACCAAATTATTGGGGGATTTCCAACCGGAGAAACTCCTGTTTCTGAACTTATAAATAGCGAATCAGCTCAAGAAAATTATAGTGGCTACACTGATGCCGCTTTGGTTGTATTTACACGTATAGGAGGAGAAGGCTTTGATTTACCAAGATCAATGGCGAATGCAACTTTAAATAGTACTGGTAAAGTTACTCAATCAGGATATACAGATATTCCTGGCGTTTATAAAGGAACAATTGAAGGCGCAAGGAAAAATACAGATCACTATTTGCAATTAGATGCGAATGAAGTTGATTTATTATTACATGTAACAGAAAAATTTGAAAAAGTTATTTTAATATTAAACACTAATAATACATTAGAATTAGGTTTTTTAGATGATCCCGAATACTGGAAAACCACGTTTGGAATTACCGGAAGAGATGATGAAGTAAATCGAGCAATTGATAGAATTTGTGGAGCACTTTGGATAGGAAGTCCAGGAAGCCATGGAATAATGGCATTAGGCAAAATCTTAAGCGGTGAGATTAACCCTTCAGGAAAAACAACAAACACATATGTCCGCAATTTTTGGAATGATCCAACTATTCAAAACTTTGGTAATAACAATGAACAAGATGGGAATGCATATCGATTGGCAGATGGGAGTTTTCCATCAACAAAGGCATATTATGTTGAATATGAAGAGGGAATATATGTTGGGTATAGATATTGGGAAACTCGAGCAGCTGATCCGCATCCAACTGATGGATTAGATTGGTATGAAAAAAACGTTGTCTTTCCATTTGGATATGGATTATCATATTCTAATTTTTCATGGACAATTGATAATATAAAATTAGGAAATAAAGAAATCGCTGATAACTATATATTGACGGAAGCTGATTATGATAAACAAATCACTATAAATGTTAAAGTTAAAAACGAAAGTGAAACTAGATCGGGAAAAGATGTTGTTCAATTATATATTGAAACTCCATATTATAATGGAATTGAAAAAGCTTTTGTGGTTTTAACAGATTTTATTAAAACTCCTGAAATTGACCCTAAAAAAACAGCGGTCGTATCACTATCATTTAATTTATTTGACATTGCGTCATATGATTATAATGATGATAATTCTAATGGGTTTGCCGGATGGGAATTAGAAAAAGGTGAATATACAATGTATGTAATGAGTCACGCTAACGCATGGAGAAACCCTAGAAATCAAAATATATTAACCAGTAAATTTGTAATACCTCAAAGCACTAAGCAAGGCGCAAATGAATTTACTGGATTTCAATATCTAAAAGATCCAAATATACAAAATAGCGCCGATATCGTAAATCGTTTTGATGATGTTAGTTACGGAATTGATGGAACAAAAGAAAATTCAAAAATAAAATATTTATCCAGAACAAATTGGGTAGACACTTTTCCTAAAACACCAACTTTTGATGAAAGAAAGGTAGCAACACAACGATGGATATCTATGAATACTAATTGGCAAGCAGCTTTTGAAGCAGGTGTTATTAGTGATAATCCTGAAGATCCGTGGTATTCAGAAACCATGCCTAATCAGGCCATATCTGAAGTTGATCCAAATGCAGAAGAAACAATAGCGTTAAATGATATGATAGGAATTCCTTATGATGATCCAAAATGGGATGAGTTTTTAGATCAATTAACTGTTTCTCAAATGATAAATTTAGTGGGATTAGGTGCATTTGGTACGGTATCATTATCAAGTATTGGATTGCCAATCGCGCAACATTCAGATGGCCCAGTAGGGTTTACTAATTTCATGGCATTAGAACAAGCACCAGTATATGATACCTGCTTTTATGCATCTCCTGTTATTTTGGGAGCTACTTACAATAAAGAGCTGGCAGAAGAATTTGGAACTATGATAGGTAATGAAGCATTAGTTGGTAACGAAAGAGGAGACAAAATGCCATATTCTGGGTGGTATGCTCCAGCAATTAATATTCATCGCTCTCAATTTTCAGGGAGAAACTGGGAATATTATTCAGAAGATCCTATTGTCTCTGGTAAAATCGGGGCAAGAATTGTTAAAGGTGCAAGAGAAAAAGGTGTTATTACTTTTGCAAAACATTTTGCATTAAATGATCAAGAAACTAGTCGTTCGCAATTAGGCATAATGACATGGGCAAACGAACAATCAATGAGAGAGATTTATCTTAAAGCATTTGAAATTTTAGTAAAAGAAGGTAAGAGTTTAGGAATCATGTCATCATATAATCGTATTGGAGTATCTTGGACTGGTGGCGATTATCGATTAATGACAGAAATATTGAGAGATGAATGGGGATTTTGTGGAGTAGTGGTTACAGATTATGCAACACCAAGCTATGTTAATCCAAGCCATATGATTAGAGCCGGCGGGGACTTGCAGCTTAACCAAGGATTAAGTGGGCTAAATTCAAATGTTTTTAAAGATTCTGCAACTCATGTTACACAACTAAGAAGAGCTTCTAAAAACATTCTATATAGTACTGCAAATTCAAATCTTATGAATAAGATGGTAATTGGGTATAAATTACCATACTGGATAATCGGATTAATTTGTGTAAATATCGGGTTATTTGTAATTTTTTCTGGATGGGGTGCAGTGGTTATTACATTAGCATACAAAAAACAAAATAAAAAAGAAGAGCGTTATCTAAAAAAATAAGAAACACTTCTTTTATTAAATGATAAAATTAAATTAGAGGTGATATTTTCATGTATGATTATATTATTGTAGGAGCTGGTTTTTTTGGTAGTATCTTTGCATATGAAGCTAATAAACGAGGGAAAAAAGTATTGGTATTAGAAAAAAGAAATCATATCGGTGGTAATGCATATACTA
>JGI24503J29689_10042068_pt1 | contig 15125 bp, 16 predicted proteins | sample BioPla3RNA2_FD_29689 | JGI IMG/M metagenome (IMG submission 29689)
AAAGACAAGGACCTGGCGCTGACAAGCAAGCTGTCCGCCCTGCTTAAGCAGGCGGGCTGCGCCGTCTCGTTGTGTGATAAAACGTTGGGAGAGTCGCCCTTTGAGGGCGCTGACATATTGATTGTCGTGGGCGGCGACGGCACTATCCTGGGCGTATGCGGTATGGCTGCAAAGGCGGAAGTACCCATACTCGGAATTAACCTTGGGTATCTGGGCTTTCTCACCGAGGTCGAGGACGACGACCTCGAGCGGGCGATGGGCGATCTTTTAGGCGGCAACTACAATATAGAAAGTCGCGCCATGCTCGAGGCAGAGTACGAGGGCCAACGCTATTTTTCCTTAAACGACATAGTCTTTCTCAGGGATTCCACTTTCGTGGCGCAGAAAAAGCTGGTTGAGTTTGAGGTCTATTTCGACGGCGCTCTCATCGACATGATAGACGCCGACGGAGTGATAGTCTCCACTCCCACGGGCTCGACGGCTTACTCGCTCTCAGCGGGCGGCCCTATCCTGAGCCCTGCGATCTCGGCGACGCTGATTACCGCCATTTGCCCGCACACGCTACATTTTCGCCCGCTGGTGCTATCAGACGAGGAGGTCATAACCGTAAAGGTGGCGGGGGAGAGCGCCAGGGTGTGCGTTTCCTTCGACGGTTACAACAAGTTTTGCCTTTGCCAGGGCCAGAGCCTTTCGATGAGCAAATCCTCGCTTTCGCCAAAGTTCATTCGCTTCGGCAAGAGCAATTTTTACCATAAACTCAGAAACAAATTGAGCAAATGGAGCAGGGCGCACCATGATTAAACCCTCAAGGCAATCGAGCGTGAGGCAGTCCAAAATCCTGGAGCTTATCGCCAAAACCTCCATCGAGACGCAAGAAGAGCTTGTGGAGCAGCTCAAGAGCCACGGCTATAACGTTACGCAGGCTACAGTGTCCCGCGACATCAAGGAGCTAGGGCTGACAAAGATTCTGGAAAACGGCAAATACAAATATGCCTACCTTGGCGACAGCGCCAAGGCAAACGTCAACACCAAGCTCATCAACATCCTGCGCGAATCGGTAATCTCCATTGAAAACGCAGGCAACCTCATCGTGATAAAGACGCTTTCGGGCAGCGCAAACGCCGCGGCCATGGTGATAGACAAGCTGAACATCGATTTCGTGCTCGGCAGCATCGCGGGAGACGACACGCTGCTCGTCGTGGTAAAGTCCGCCAAAAAGGTGCAGGAAGTGGTAGCCTCCCTCCGCGCCATGATGCACTAAAAAACCTGACCGATAATCCGTAAAATTTGCTCCAAAGATAAGAGTAGCTTATGCTTTTGAGTCTGGACATAAAAAACGTTGCCCTCATAACCCACTTGAGGATAGAGTTCGGCAGGGGGCTCAATACCTTGAGCGGCGAGACGGGCGCGGGTAAGTCAATAATCCTCGATTCGCTCTCCTTCGCGCTGGGCTCTAAAGGGGACAAATCGCTAATCCGCTCGGGCGAGGCTGCCATGTCTGTCGAGGCGGTGTTCGACGTCAGCGGGGACGCCGAGACGCTTAAATTCCTCGAGGGCATGGGTTTTGAGGACAACCTCGTGATAATCTACCGCACCCTGGGAACAGACGGCAGGGGTACGATACAGTTAAACGGCAGGACCATAACCCTCTCCATGCTGAGGGATTTAGCGGGGCGGATAATAGACATTTACAGCCAGGCAGAGCATATCTCCCTCTTAAAGCCCTCTACGCACCTTAAATTCCTCGACGGCTACGGGGGAATAGGGAACTTGCCCCAAATGGCGGAGCTGAGTAAGGCCTATGAGCAGTACAGGGAAGCCGTGCGGCAGCTTAAGGAGAGCGCGCCGTCGGAGGACAGGGACAGGCTGTGCGAGCTGTACAGGTTCCAAATAGAGGAGATAGAGAGGGCGGCGCTTTCGGAAGAGGAAGAGGCGGAGCTGCAGAGAATCCAGGGCAGGCTGAACAACGTCGAAAGGATTTCCGACGAGCTCAAGCAGGCACTCGGCTTCCTCAAGGGCGACGGCGGGATAAGCTCGCTGATTTCCGCCGCCAAAGGCATCGTCTATAAGTGCTCGAGGTACGATAACAGCCTTGCGCCAATTGCCGAAAGACTGGAGTCTGCCGCTATCGAGATTGAGGACATAGAGGCGACGGTAAACGACTACCTCTACAATCTCGAATACGACCCTGCCGAGGCTGAGAGGGTGGAAAAGCGCCTCGACCTTATCAAGAACCTAAAGAGAAAATACGGCCGCACGATAAGCGAGATACACGGATACCTTGAAAAGATAAAGGCTGAGCTTGACAGGATAGAGAACAGCAGGCAGTACATAGAGGAGCTCGAGGGCAAAAAAACGCTGCTTGAGGGCAGGCTGTACGAGCTCTCGGCGCAGCTCTCCCAAAAGAGGAAGGAGGCGGCGGAAAGGTTTAAAAAAGAGGTGCTTGACAACCTCTCCGAGCTAAGCATGAAGGGATGTTCCTTCGAGGTATGCTTTGATGAGTTCCCCTCGCGCGGGGAAGTGGCGAAGATGATAACTTCTTCCGGCATGGACAGGGCTGAATTCTTTATCTCGACCAACAAGGGCGAGCCCTTAAAGCCCCTTGCCAGGATAATAAGCGGTGGCGAGATGAGCAGGTTTATGCTCGCCATAAAGAGCATTATCTCCGACACAGACGACATTGATACGCTCATCTTCGACGAGATAGATACAGGCATATCGGGGGACACCGCCACCGCCGTGGCCAAAAAATTTGCCGCCATCTCGCAGCGCCACCAGATAATCGCAATTACGCACCTGCCGCAGATAGCGGCCATGGCAGATGTTAGCTTTCTCATAGAAAAGAGGGAAGCGGGCGGTTCCACGCAGACCTTCATAACCAAACTCTCAGGAGGGGAAAAGGCTTCTGAAGTGGCGCGCCTGATCGGTGCTAAGGATTTAAGTTCTCATGCACTGCTTCATGCCAGAGAAATGATAGCGTGGTCGGACAGCTGCAAGGGACAGTTCAGGCGGAAAAAGGGCGAGGCTTAGCGCGGTATATGTTTGCAACGTTACGCCATTTATTATATAATGGTTGTATTGTTAGGCATTTTGCAAAGTGCAATTCACAGGAGAATGATGATGAAAATCGTTTTAGATGTCTATGGCGGAGATTACGCGCCGACGGAAATCTTAAAAGGTGCCGTCATGGCGCTCAATTGCGAAAAGCCCATTTCTTTGGTGCTCACCGGAAAAGAGGATGAGATAAAGAGGGAGCTCGAGCTTTTGGGCTGCGACATGTCGAGGGTGGAGATAATTAACGCCCCCGAAGTCATAACCAACGACGACGTGCCCACCGCGGCGATAAGGTCCAAGAAGAACTCCTCGCTGGTCGCTGCCTTAAACGCGCTCAAGGAGCGGGAGGATTGCTTGGGCATGGTTTCCGCGGGCAGCACCGGCGCTGTTCTCGCCGGCTCCATGTTTTTGCTCGGCAGGATAAAGGGCATCTCGAGGCCGGCGCTGGCGCCCCTTCTTCCCACGTTCGAGGGCGGCGAGGTGCTGCTCATTGACTGCGGCGCCAACGTGGACTGCAAGCCTCAGAACCTCATGGATTTTGCCACAATGGGGAGCGCCTACATGAAGCACGTAAAGGGCATAAATCAGCCAAAGGTGGCGCTGCTCTCAAACGGGGTGGAGAACAAGAAGGGGAACGAGCTCAATAAAGAGGCGTTTAAGCTGCTCTCAACTGCCCCCGGCATAAATTTCGTCGGAAACATGGAGGCGAGGGACTGCCTTTCAGGCGACTACGATGTGCTTGTGACCGATGGCTTTGCCGGCAACATTGCGTTAAAATCACACGAAGGCGCGACGATATTCATTCTGAAGGCGTTGAAGGAGAGCATCAGGGGCTTTAGGGCAAAGCTGGGCGCCCTGCTCATAAAGGATACCTTAAAGAGCCTTATGAGGAGGCTGGACTACAACAACATGGGGGGCGCTCCGTTTTTGGGCGTGAAGAAGCTCGTGGTAAAATCCCACGGCTCCTCCAAGGCAAAGGCCATCTGCGCCTCTATTTTGCAGGTCAAGAGAATGGCAGAGGCCAACCTCATACGGCAAATCTCAGACCATGTGGCCGAGCAAACGGCAAGCGGGCATGATACGGAAGCCTAATGCTCTTTGAGGTAACCGAGGTCGAAAAGCGCATACGCTACACGTTTAAGGATAAAAACCTGCTGAGGCAGGCATTTACGCATGCTTCTTACTCAAACGAGTGCCACGTGCCCAGCAACGAGCGGCTGGAGTTTCTTGGAGACAGCGTGCTCAATTTTTTCATCGCCGAATACCTTTATAAGAAATACCCCGACTTAAAAGAGGGAGAGCTCACGAGGAAGAGGGCTGAGATAGTCTCCGCCGCTCCCGCCAGCGAAGCGGTAAAGAGGCTTGGCCTTGTGGGGTTTATGCTGTTCGGCGCGGGGGAGAGGAAGTCGGGCGCGCTGAGCGAGAACGTCAAGGCCGATCTGTTCGAGTCCATCGTGGGGGCGATATACCTCGACGGCGGGATAAAGAGCGCCGCCAGGTTCATAAGGATGGCGCTCGCCCCTCAGCTAAAAGCGCCAAAGGGCGACCTCGACCCCAAGTCATATCTTGAGCACCTAAGCCAGAAGAGGTATGGCAAAAAGGTCAAGTACGTCACTATAAAGAGGGAAGGGAAAAAACATTCGCCGCAGTTTACCGTCTCCGCGGTAGTAGGGGGAAGGCAATACGAACCCGCCACGGCGCCGAGCAAGAAAAAGGCGGAGCAGCTTGCGGCGAAAAACGCCCTTTTTCATGAGAAGCGCCAAAATTAGAGCCCAGGCCCTTTAAGAAAATTTCTCTAACAGGAGTGCAACTTGAATTTTAAAAAGCTTGAGATATTCGGTTTCAAATCATTTGCCGACAAGATAGAGATAAATTTCAACGGCGGAATAACGGGCATCGTCGGCCCTAACGGCTGTGGGAAGAGCAACGTTGCCGACTCCATAAGGTGGGTCCTGGGCGAGCAGAGCGCCAAGCTTCTCCGCGGCACTCAGATGATGGACGTCATCTTCAACGGCACCGAGAACAGGAAATCCCTTTCCTATTGCGAGGTGTCACTTTTTTTTTGACAACACTTCAAGGATTTTCCCCCTCGACTACGACGAGGTGGTCATCTCGAGAAAGCTCTTCCGCTCGGGCGAAAGCGAATACTGCATGAACAGGCAGGCGTGCAGGTTAAGGGACATTCAGGACCTTCTGCGGGACTGCGGCATCGGCAGGGAAGGCTATTCCATAATAGGTCAGGGCAGAATTGACGAGATTTTGAGCGCCAAGCCCGAGGATAGGAGGGGCGTCTTCGAGGAGGCGTGCGGCATTTCCAAGTTCAAGGTGCGAAAAATTGAGACCGAGAGAAAGCTGCAGCGCACGCGCGAGAACCTGATAAGGCTCAACGACATCCTGAACGAAATCGAAAGGCAGCTTTCCCCGCTTGCCGAACAGTCCGAGGTGGCAAAAAAATACCTCGAATTAAAGGAAAAGCTCAAGATTCAGGAAATAAACCACTACATATGCCATTATGAGACGGCAAGCTCCACCAAAAAGGCCATAGAGCAGAGGCTTGAGAGCATAAATCAGGAATACTCGCTGCGGCTTGATGAGTACAAGAAAGCCACGAGCGAATACGAGGAGCTCTTTAAAAAGCTGAATAACATTGACAAAGAGATAAACGATTTGAGAAACAGCCAGCTCTCCATGACTGTTTTTTTGGAGAAGCAGGCGGGAGAGTACAGGCTGCTCTCTGAGAGGGTACAGCGCCTGAGCGAACAAAACGGCCTGCTTAGAGCGGACATCCAAAAGAGCACCGAGCAGAGGGAAAAGCTGAAGGAAGAGCTAGAGGGGTTGAAGGCGGAAAAGGATTTAAAGTTGGAATTGTATCAGGGCATGCAGCTTGAGGCCGACCAGCTCTCGACAAAGTACCTTGATATAATTTCTCAGATAATGGAAGGAGAAGACGCCGCCGAGGAGAGTCAGAGAAAGCTCATCGAGGCGATGAGCAGGCTCTCCGAGATAAAGTCCAGCTTAAGCTCGCTCGAGACCGAAAAGAGCGTGCTTTCCCAGCGCCTTCAAGACGTCGGCAAAAGAATTATCGAGATGGAAGAGGAGACAAGCCGAGAGAAGGCAAAGCAGCAGGCGATAGAGAGCGAACTCGAGGCGCTCAGCAGAAAAAAACAGGGCCTTATTGAGCAAAAAAATGCCCTGCTTGTGGAATATAACCAGAAGTTGGGCGCTCAAAAGGAGTGCCAAAGCGGTATCCGTGCCCGCGAAAACCAGATAGCTTCCTTGAGGACCAAACTAAATTACCTCAACCAGGTTAAAGACAACTTTGAGGGGTATAATTACAGCGTAAGGGCGCTGCTGGTCGCCGCGGCAAAGGACAGGGCGTTGAAAATGAAGATAGAAGGCGTCGTGGCGAGGCTCATTCAGGTTCCGCAAAACCTCGAAATAGCGATAGACGTCGCGCTGGGGCAGGCCATGCAGAACATCGTTACGAGGACGCAGGAGGACGCAAAGCACCTTATCGGCTACCTCAAGCAAAACGGGCTGGGCAGGGTAACCTTTCTTCCCATGGACGCCATTCAGCCGCGGCGCGTCAACGGCGAAACTTTGAGAATCGCCTCGGGGTGCAAGAGTTTTTTGGGCGTAGCGTCCGACTTAATCAGGTTTGACAAAGCCTATTATAATATCATTACCGGTCTTTTGGGAAAGACGCTGGTCTGCGACAGCCTTGACAACGCCGTCGTGCTCTCGAGGAAAATAAATTTCTCCGCAAAGATCGTGACGCTTGACGGCGATATCATCCACGCCTATGGTGCGATGACGGGCGGAAGCAGAAAGAGCGAGGTTTCAAACCTGCTCGGCTACGACAGGGAGATAAATGAGGCAGCAGCCCAGCTCGAGCACGCCGAAAGGGAAATGGGACAGCTTAAACAGAAGCTTGCCGAGCTTGAGAACGAGTGCGTGGAAAAGTATTCTCAGACAGAGCAGCTGCAGAAAAGGATTCACGACGTCGACATAGAGGTGGCAAAGCACGACGAGCAGCTACAAAAGCACATCTCAAGGCTCAGAGAGGGCGAAAAGGAGCTTTCCGTCCTCAGAGAGGAGAGTGCGAAGATCGAGGAGAGGATAGCCTGGATTGAGGGCCAGCTTCGCGCGGCCGACGAGCTCGAGGCGGCAATATCGAGGCAGAGAAGCGACGCCGCCGGCATAAGGCAGGAGCAGAAGGAAAAGTACGACGCCCTGCGCAGGGAGAGGGACAAGCTGCACGAGCAAGTAACCAATTTAAAAATAAAACTCGCCTCGCTGTACGCCGAGATAGCCGCGATGGACGAGAAAGGCAAGGACATTTGCTCCCAGATTGAGGAGTTAGAAAAGGACATCAGGGCGGCGGAAGGGCTGATAGGCCAGAACCTCGAGAGCATAAGGCAGGCCGAGGAGGCGATGAAGGGCATTTCCTTTGAAGTCGAGGTGCAACAGGAGCTTGAAGAGATAAAGGTCAAGCTTTCCAACCTCGACGAATTCAAGTTCAAGCTGCAGAGCGACCTCGGCGCAGCCGACAGGAAGAGGCAGGAACTTCAGGCAATTTTGCAAAAGATTTCGGAAAACAGGCTGAGGGAAGAGAACAACCTCATGAAAGTAGATGACGACCTCGAGCTGATGAGGGACAAGATCTGGGAAGAGTACCAGATCACCTACGAGACGGCGCAGCAGTACAGGTTAGAAAAGTTTAATTTTTCGGCAAGCGGCACAGATATAAACAGGTTAAAGAAGCAGATAAACAGCTTAGGTTACGTCAATGTCAACGCCATAGAGGATTACAAGGCGCTAAAGGCCAGGTACGACGAGCTCGACATGCAGATAAAGGATCTCACCAAGGCGGAGGAGGACTTAAAAAAGATCATTGAAGAGCTCACGAAAGAAATGGTGGCGCGCTTTACCAAGGGCTTTGATGACATAAACGAAAACTTTAAGAAGGTTTTTAAGGAGCTCTTCGGCGGCGGGAACGCCAGGCTAATCCTCGACAACAGCGAGACTGACGATCCGCTGAGCGCGGGCATAGAGATAGTTGCCGAACCGCCGGGAAAGAAACTGCAGAATATCTCGCTGCTGTCGGGCGGGGAGAGGGCGCTCACCGCAATCGCCATACTCTTTGCCATCCTCAGGATGAGGCCAATGCCGTTCTGCGTGCTGGACGAGATAGAGGCGGCTCTCGACGAGGTCAACGCAATGAGGTTTGCAAGGTATCTAAAGGAATTCAGCAGGCAGACGCAGTTCATTGTCATAACGCACAGAAAGCCCACCATGGAGCTCGCCGATTCCCTGTACGGCGTCACCATGGAAGAGAAGGGCGTCTCCAAATTGGTTTCCGTCAAGCTGAGCGACGCCCTCGCGTCTGCGCAATGACCTACAGATAAGCGTAAATACATATGTATATATGTGCAAAAATATATAGATAAATTTCAGTATATTTTTGAAGGCGGCACAAGGCTATGGGATTTTTTTCGGGCATCCTCAACGTATTGAAAAAGACCAGGGACGCGCTCTCATCGCAACTTAGCATTCTCTTAAAGGGAGGGTACCTTCCCCATGAGTTTTACGAGGAGCTGGAATTTGCCTTAATTTCTGCCGACGTTGGCGTAATTGCGTCTTCCGAGATCGTTGAAAAGCTGAGAGAGCGCGTGCATGAGGAAAAGCTCAAGGACCCCGAATTCGTCAAACAAGAGCTGAGGGATATAATTCTCGAGATAATTGACTACGACAGGTTTGAGATAGAGTTTCCGGCAGTGATAATGATAGTCGGGGTAAACGGCGTGGGAAAGACCACTACGATCGGCAAGCTCACCAAATACTTTTCCGACAGGGGCAAAAGCGTGGTTCTCGCCGCGGGCGACACCTTCAGGGCAGCCGCCGTCCAGCAGCTTTCCGTCTGGGCGGAAAGGGCAAAGGTCCGCATAATAAAGCAGGGCGAAGGGGCAGACCCCTCTGCCGTGGTCTACGATGCCGTGCATTCGGCAAAATCGAAAAACACCGACGTGCTGATAATTGACACCGCGGGGCGTCTCCACAACAAGGCCAACCTTATGGAAGAGCTGAAAAAGATAAACAGGGTGATAAACAGGGAATACCCCGAATGCCACAGGTATAACTTTATCGTGCTCGACGCGACAACGGGCCAGAACGCGCTCCAGCAGGCGAGGGCATTCAATGAGGCGATAAAGCTCGACGGGATAATTCTGACGAAGCTTGACGGCACGGCAAAGGGCGGGATAGTGATAGCCATCAACGCCGAGAGCGACATACCCGTGAGGTTTATCGGGACGGGAGAAAAGATAGGCGATATCGCCCCCTTTGACGCCGAGGAGTTTGTGAACTCAATAATTTAAAAAGCCCTCTCGCGCAGCTTTTGATAATAGCTTTGTAAATTCCGCTTTGTAAATACCGTATATGTATTGACATACCCTCGCAAATATGTTAAAATCTGTAAGGTAATAAAGCCTTACAGCTGGCGTTGCCGCTGCAGCAATCGCCGGCGCTGCAGCTTATGAGAGAAAAGGATTTGACGATTAGCGCCCTCGCCGACATATACGGCGATTTTTTGACAGAAAAGCAGCTCACTTTTCTGAGGGATTACTACGACTTCGATTACTCGCTTTCCGAGATCGCCGAAAAGCATGGGGTGGCGAGACAGACCGTCAAGGACGCCATAGATTCCGCGGTAAGGGCGCTGCGTGAGTTTGAGGGCAGGCTGGAGCTTTTTTCCCGGTTTAAGGAGATAGACGTCCTCGCCGACGAGCTTTTGGAGCTGGCAGAAAACGAGGAGCAGAGGCGGCTTATCGTCAGGATAAAAAAATGCATTGACCTAAGCGCGAGGTAGCAAAGTGAGTCTGTTTCAGGGACTTTCTGAAAGGATAAATCACATATTTTCCAAGCTGACCCAGAGGGGAAGGCTGACCGAGCTTGAGATAAAGCAGGCAATGCGCGAGGTGAGGGTCGCGCTTCTCGAGGCTGACGTCAACATCCAGGTCGCAAAGGATTTCATCGCCAAGGTCACCGAAAAGGCTGTAGGGCAGGAGATATTGCAGTCGCTGACGCCCGGTCAGCAGGTCATAAAGATCGTAAGGGACGAGCTCGCCGAGCTGATGGGCAGCACCAACAGCAAGCTCGCCATCGCTTCCAAGCTCCCGACGGTCTACATGCTGTGCGGCCTTCAGGGTTCGGGAAAGACATCGGCTTGCGGAAAATTGAGCCATTTTCTCAAAAAGCAGGGCAAAAAACCGCTGCTCGTGGCGTGCGACATTTACAGGCCTGCCGCCATAGACCAGCTCAAGGTGGTTTCCGAAAAGGCGAGAGTGGATTTCTTTGAAATGGGCCAGGCTGACCCCGTAAAGATCGCCAAAAAAGGCATAGAGCACGCTGAAAAGTACGGCAACGATTACGTAATAATAGACACGGCGGGAAGGCTACAGATAGACGACGAGATGATGAGAGAGCTCGAGCGGATGGCGGAAAGCATCATGCCCCATGAGATACTGCTAGCGGTGGATTCCATGACGGGGCAGGAAGCCGTGAACGTCGCCGATACGTTTAACAAGAGGTTAGGCATAACAGGCGTCATCATGACCAAGATTGACGGCGACACCAGGGGCGGCGCCACGCTCTCAGTCAAGGCGGTGACAGGAAAACCCATCAAGCTGTGTTCTGCGGGCGAAAAAATCGAGGATCTCGAGCCCTTCTACCCTGATAGGATGGCAAACCGCATCCTGGGAATGGGCGACGTGCTTACCCTCATCGAGAAGGCGCAGGCCAGCATAAACGAGGAACAGATAAAAAAATACGAGCAAAAGCTCAAGGAAGCCCGCTTTACCCTCGACGACTACCTCGAGCAGTTTGAGGCCATGAAGAAGATGGGCAGCCTCGCAGACATAATCTCCATGATACCCGGCCTTTCGGGCAAGATTTCCGCCGCCGACATAGATGAGAAGAAGATCGCCAGGGTAAAGGCGATAATTCAGTCCATGACCAGAGAGGAGAGGGAGTACCCGTCCATTTTGAACTCTAGCAGAAAGCGCAGGATTGCCGCGGGAAGCGGCACAAGCGTTCAGGAAGTGAATCAGCTTTTAAAGCAATACGAGCAGACCAACCAGATGATGAGGATGTTCAAAAACAAAAAGAAGTTCAGGTTCTTCTGACGAGAAAAGCGAGCGCGGTTTTTGACCGCATGGGCATCCTTAGCAAAAGTATAGGAAAGCTTTAAGCTTTATGCTATAAATAATTTGCGTTTTACGGAGGTATTACTTTCATGGTAAAGATGAGACTCATGAGAATGGGAGACAAGAAATCCCCATTTTACAGGATCATCGTGTGCGATTCCAGAAAGGCGAGGGATGGGGAGTACATCGACAAGATAGGCCATTACAATCCCCTGTCCGTTCCCGCAGAAATCGTAATTGACGCCGAAAAGGCAAAGAGCTGGCTCGCAAAAGGGGTTCAGCCCACCGAGACCGTGCGCTCGCTCCTCATCAGGCAGGGCGTTATTCCCAAGCCTGAAAAGCTCTCCCCGCCTAAGACCAAGACGAGAAAGAAAAAAGAATGATTTGAGGTAAAAAAAATGGAAAACATAACCGAGCTGGTGGATTTTATCGTGAGGCAGCTTTCCCAGCACCCCGATAAAATCAATGTATCGAGCAGCCAAACAGAAAACGATGTCACCGTCACCGTAAGGGCCGCGGACGAGGACTTGGGCAAAATTATCGGAAAACAGGGCAGAATAGCCAAAGCTATCCGCACGATAGTCAAAGCTGCCACGAGCAGCGAGAACAAGAAATATTACGTCGAAATAAAGAGCATCGATGAGAAATAAAAGGGAAGGCCGCAACCTTCCTTTTTCAAAACCAAGAAAATATCGCAAGGCGGAGACGCCTTAAGCGTTGCAGTGTTTCCGACGTTTCAACAAAGGCGGAGTGTGTAAGCAAGCTACGGCAACGCTGTGATTGCGTTCCGCACGTAGAAAGAGATTATGGGAAAAGAGAAAATCGTCATCGGCGAGATACTAAAGCCCCAGGGAATAAGAGGCGAACTTAAAGTTTTGCCTATCACGGAGGACATAGAGCGCTTCCACATCCTAAAAGAGGTATACGTGGGCAGCGAACCCAAAAAGCGCAGGGTGAGGGGCTGCCGTACTTTGAGCGGCTTTGCGTACCTCTACCTTGACGGCGTGCTGACGAGAAACGACGCCGAAAAGCTGAGAGGGCAGCTTCTGTCCGTGGACAGGAAAGATGCCATACCCCTTAAGGAAAACGAGTACTTTATAGCCGATATAATCGGCTGCGACATATTTGACGAAGAGGGCGTTTTCCTAGGCACTGTTAAAAACGTCTTAAAGAGCGGTGCCGCGGACATCTTTGAGGCCGAGCGGGACGGGAAGGGCTTTATGTTTCCCTTTATAGAGGGCATTGCCGAGGTCTTCGTGGAAGCCAAAAAGATAACGGTAGACAGCAAGAGGTTTAAAGAGGTCGTCTGCTATGAGGATTAGCGTGCTGACCCTTTTCCCCGAGATGTTTTCGGCGCTCGAGCACAGCATAGTGGGCAGGGCGATAAAGGGCAATCTCATAAATTTAAACCTCGTCGACATAAGGGATTACTCAAAAGACAAGCATAAAAGGTGCGACGACTACCCATACGGCGGGGGCAGCGGAATGGTTATGTGCGTTCAGCCCATATACGATGCCGTGATGGCTGCCGACCCTGAGCATAAGGCAAAGCGGATTTACCTGTCCCCACAGGGAAAGCTCTTGAACCAGGAGATAGCGAGGCAGCTCGCCCTGCACGATGAGCTTCTGCTCCTTTGCGGCCATTACGAGGGGGTGGACCAGCGCGCGATAGACCTTCTCATCGATGAAGAAATATCGATAGGCGATTACGTCCTGACAGGCGGGGAACTCCCCGCCATGGTGCTGATTGATTGCGTGGCAAGGTATGTCCCCGACGTGCTGCACAGCGGCGACTCCGTAGAAAAGGAATCCTTTTCCGATGGCCTTTTAGAATACCCTCAATACACGAGGCCGGAGGAATTTATGGGCCTTAAAGTCCCTGACGTGCTGCTTTCCGGCAACCATAAGCTGATAGAACAGTGGAGAAAGCAAAAACAGGAAGAGGTGACGAGGCGCAAGCGCCCCGATCTGTTTAAATAGCCATGCACATACAATGGTTTCCCGGGCACATGGCAAAATCCATGCGCCTAATTGAGGAAAACTTAAAAGTGGTAGACGCCGTGCTGTACGTCCTCGACGCGAGGGCGGCGTTCAGCTGCCTGAATCCATCCTTTGACAAGCTGCTGCAGGGCAGGAACAAAAAGGCTCTGTATATATTGAATAAATGCGACCTCGCCGACCCAGAGGCAAGCCCCCTGCTGCTCGAGCACTTTGGCAAGATGGGCGCCGCCATTCTCTCAACAGGCACGGACAGGGCGATGGTCAAGGGAGTGCTCGAAAAGCTGAGGGAGCTTTTGACCGAAAAAATCGAAAAGAACAGGAAAAAAGGCATAATGCTTCCCATGCGCGCCATGGTCATAGGGATACCCAACAGCGGCAAATCAACCATAATAAACACGCTGTGCGGCAACAAAAAGACGCTCACAGGGGATCGGCCCGGCGTGACCAGGGGCAAGCAGTGGGTGAAAATCAGCGAGGACGTCGAGCTTATGGACACCCCTGGCACCTTGTGGAACGCGTTTGATGACCAAAAGGCTGCGCGGCACCTTGCCTACATCGGCAGCATAAACGACGACGTCACGGACAGCGAGCAGTTGTGCGCCTGTCTTTTGGACGAGCTGAAAGAGCTTTACCCTAAGTTACTTAAAACCAAGTACGGCGTGGATTTATTTTTGCCTTCACATGAGATTTTGCATCAGATCAGCATCAAAAAAGGCTGCTTAAAAGGGGGCGAGGCAGATACCTTGCGAGGTGCAAGGGCTATATTGGACGATTTCAGGAAGGCGAAGATAGGCAGAATAACACTGGAGAGGCCGCAAGATGCTTGATTACGAGAAGAAATTTTGCGGAAAGATTATAGCCGGCATTGACGAGGCGGGAAGAGGCCCGCTCGCCGGCCCGGTGGTGTGCGCGTGCGTGGTTATGGACCCTTTTTACAGAAACGATGAGATACGCGACAGCAAGCAACTATCCGCAGCGGTGCGCGAAAGGCTTTTTGACGAGATAATAAAAAATTGCTTAAGTTATGGCGTCAGCGCGATAGACAACCAGGTAATTGATGAGATAAACATCCTCAACGCCACCAAGAAGGGTATGCTCGAGGCGTACAGCCGCCTCAAGGTAAAGCCCGAAGTGCTGCTCATCGACGCGGTGAGGCTCGAAGTTGACGTCGCCAACGAGGCAATAATATACGGCGACGAGCTTAGCTTCAACATAGCCGCCGCGAGCATAATCGCCAAGGTGACGAGGGACAGGATAATGGAGGATTGCGACAAGCTCTATCCCGGCTATTTCTTCGCAAAGCACAAGGGATACGCCACGAGGGAGCACATAAGCATATTGCGGGAAAAAGGCCCCACTGCCATACACAGGAGGAGCTTTATCAAAAATTATTTATATGAGCAATGTAAGCTTTGGTAAGAGCGGCGAAGAGAAGGCGAGGAAGTACCTAAAGAAAAAGGGATACAGGATACTCCGTACCAATTTTAAGACGCAGCTAGGCGAGATAGACATAATTGCAGAGCATCAGGGCTGCATAGTCTTCATCGAGGTAAAGTCGAGGAGCGGCTCCGAGTACGGCCTGCCGAGGGAGGCGGTCGGATTTGCCAAGCAAAAAAGGTACAGCCAGCTTGCCATGCAATACATAAAGGCATACAATCTTTTCGGCAAAAAGGCGAGGTTTGACGTGATAGAGGTGACGAGCGAGGGCATCAACCATATCGAAAACGCCTTTGAATACATAAACGCATAGACACATACATCAAAAAATAACTGTTTTCCCCTTCCTTATACGCGGTTTTTCCAAATTTCCTAAAAAAACGCTTGTCAATCGCTTTCTTTTATGATATACTAACTCAAGAAATATGG
>JGI24503J29689_10003579_pt1 | contig 15075 bp, 15 predicted proteins | sample BioPla3RNA2_FD_29689 | JGI IMG/M metagenome (IMG submission 29689)
ACAAGATGAAGACGAGTGGCTGGAATACCAGGCATGGAGAACCTGGGCAAAAGATTACGCCCGCAACACCTTGAATCTGCAATAGTATGAGCGGCAAGAAGTTTACCCAGCGGCAGCGGAAGCGTCTGGCGGAAATAGTCGCCAAGACGCCCCGTCTGCAAGGATTCCCAGATACAAGCGCTCGGGCCATAAACGCAAGAGTCCGAAATGTTACCGGCGAAGGCTGGGATTCTTTTGCATATTTCTGCAAGACCTATATGCCCCACATATTTGAGCTGCCTTTTTGCGCAGACCACAAGCTGATGTTTGAGGAAGTGGAGAAGCGCAAGGGTGTTACTGCCATCACCGGCTTTCGTGGCCTCAGCAAGAGTACGCTCATTATCTCCGCCAGAGACATCTGGCGAATAATCAAAGGCATGAAATTTACGGTCAACATGGCCGCAGATATTGAGCTGTCCGGCCTGAAAGTAAGCTTTATCGAAAACCAGATACGGCTCAACAACCGCCTGGCCCAAGACTTCCCTGAGCTGCAGATTATCGCCTCTGAAGAAAGCAAGATTGTCTTGAAAGATAAGACTATAATCATGGCCCGAAGCATCAAGCAGGGCATCCGTGGCCTTTTCCACGAGTACCTGGGCATCCGGCCCCAGGAAGTAAAGGCAGACGATATAGATTTAGAGGCAAACATCGGATCGCCAAGGATCGGCAAGCGGAAATTAGACAAAATCATGCAAGAGATCGCCGGCGCTCTTGACCCTGGTGGAGACTGGAGAATTATCTGGGCAGGGAACCTGGTCCACCCCAACTATGCCATATCCCAGCTTCAGGGGCTCATATATGCCGAAATTCGGGAGGAAAACCCCGACTTCGACCCGGGACACCAGAAAGTAATTTCGAGCCACGGAAAGACCCTTATTCGCATCCCATTGGAAGATTCCGAAGGAAACAGCGTCTGGCCAGAGCAGTATCCCACAGAAGACCTGCCAAAGCTCAGACGTCAATTTGGCACCGTCGGCTACCAGCGAGAGATGTTGGGGCGCCCCGTGATCGAGGGCAATATCTTTAAAGCGGAGTGGTTCCAGCGATATAAATACCCGCCCCCTTCCCGCCAGATAAGAAGGGTGTGGCTCTATGCCGACCCTGCCTGGGGCGAAAAAGGATGTTACAAGGGTATTGTCTCGCTTGCCTACGACGGAAGCAGGTTTTACGCTCTCCATGTGTGGGTGCGGCAGACCAAGAATACCCGCTTTTTCAAGTATTATTACGACGCTTTCATGGAGCTTACTCGAAAGTATGGGGCCAGGTTCAGAGGCGCCATCGAGGTAAGCTATGGGCAATCCAGGATACTTGAGGATTTCGACCGCTGGGCACAGGACAACGGCCTCAACCCCATCTCCCATCGCATCAAAAGGATTGATAATAAAGAAAACAAGAATCTGCGCATCGAGCGCACGGAAACCACTATAGAGACCGGCAAATTGCTCTTGCCGGAAGGCCAGGACACGCATATCCTGGTAAGCCAATTTCTAACCTATCCGGATGGCTATGTTGATGGCCCGGACGCACTTGCCGGCTGCCTGGAGCGCTTTAGCGAGTACGACAGCAGCCGCCACAGGGTAAGGGTAAGGAGCCTGCGGACATGACCTTCTTTGATCGGCTCTTGCGGGAGTATTATCAGGTCTTGATCAATGCCTGGCAGGAGTCTGTCCGGGAAGCTGCGTATACTGCTATCCAGATGCTGGTGGAGCTCCCGCAGCACGAACGCCAAAATGAAGAGACTGTCCGCAAGTGGATGGTGGTAATTGAGCAGCATCTGGGGCAAGACTTTGCGGCAGCCATTAACGAGCCCACCAAGGCCTATATGCGAAAAAGCTATTACCTCGGGCTACAGGACGTGCAGAGGATGGGCGCCCAAATAAGCATCGGGCTGTATGGGTACCAGCATGAGCAGACTATTGCCACCGTGAGCGTCAACAATGTGTTTTGGATCAAGGGCGCCGGAGAAGAGGTTGCCCAACCCATAAGGGAGATATTGGGCAAGGCCTTCCGGGAAGGATGGACTAAGCGAGACCTTGCCGCTGCACTGCAAGAAGAATTTGCCGATCTTGAGCAATCTGACCATTATTGGTATGGACTTGCCGAGCATATGCTGCTCCGGATCAGGGAATACGGCCGGCTAAACGGCTACAAAGCTGCTGGAGCGACGCATTACCGGCTGGTAAACCCTATGGATGGCCGCACCAGCGAAATCTGTTGGGCGCTCGTGAGCGCAAACAAGATTTATGAGCTTAAGCCGGCCCTCGAGGTTATGGAAAATCTTAACAACATAGACATGACGAAAGTGGGGCTTGAAGAGGCTCGGGAGCACATCAAGGCCTTGGCGCCCTGGGTAAAAGACTCGCAGATAATACGGGACAAAAACCGTAATCCCATAGGCGTATCCGGCCCCCACACACCTTTCCCCCCCTTCCATTGGCGCTGTAGAACTCAGACGGAGATGGTGTTTTGAGCAAAAACTGTGGCAGTAGGCAGCAGCTCGATTTGACCTGGGAGCAGCCCCCGAGTTATTTGACTCCTAAAAAGATACAAGGAGAAAGCTATGCCTGAGCCCGTTATACCGCTACCGACAGAAGACGTGTGCAAGATACTGAATCTGCCCACTGAAGATATGCTGAAGAATCCGATCTTTGCAGAGCATCAAGACCTCGTGCTGGCTGGTATTGAGCACTATACCCAAGAGCAGCCTTTTGAGTATGCCACCAGTGGCGAAGAGGTAACCACACACCTACGGACAGCCTTTCGCATGGGCTATGCTTTTCTCATGCTCTACTCCGTGGCGGAGTTTCTCAACCTGAATACAGTCGGCGAGGGCATCGTAAAAACCATCGGCATAGACCAGGCGGCTACAGAGCTCCTAACCGGCGCCGAAATTGAAGATTTTAAAAACAAAATTCTGATCAGGGCTTTAGAGGCATTGGCCCCGTACGGAAGCCATTATCTCAGGCTTAAGCTTTCTGAGCTTACTGAGCCAGAAAGAAAGCCTGTCAGGGCAAGGGTAATCTGATGGACTTCGAACTGCAAGAGATATATCGGGCCATCATGGAAGTGCTTACCCAGAAGGTGCACTATATCGGCAACAAGCTGAACGTGGAGGCACAGAGGGAAGCGATCCGAGTGGTCGACCATGGCGGCTATTCGGACAGATACATCTATGATCAGGGCGACTTTTACAACGCCATGGCTTACGTCGTAACCCAGGTAAGCCATGATACAGTAGCATTAAGGCTCGGCAGCAATGTGAAGCATGAGCCTTATGTCCTTGGCGGCAAAGTCCCTTCCTGGACGCCCATAGCCCCACTGATCGCCTGGGTAGAGCGTAAGGGCCTCGCTTGGGTCGATAAGGATACGGGCGAACCTCTCTCCGTGGAGACGATGGCCTATATGATCAGAGCCGCAATCAGGCGGCGAGGCATTCCGGCAAGGAACGTCTACCAGGAAGTAATTAAAAACCATGAAGAGTGGATACTTAAAGAACTTGAAAACATGGCGGTAACAGTATTATGATGAAGCAGAGAGAATTGATTGAACAAGCTTTAAAGCACACGAGTGTAGCAGAGATCAGGTTCAACAAAAACGACATCCCAAAAGAGCTGCCCGCAGCCATTATCTGCATGGAAGCAGAGGACGGCAAGCTCGGCACTTCCAGGAGATACACGTCTACCGACATATCCTGGGTGGTTTTCCTGATTGTAAATGCCCAAAAGGTGGAAGACCCAGATCAGGATTTGTGGAACCTGAAAGAGGAGCTTAGGGCCCAATTGATAGAGAGGATGGGCCGAGACATTCCCAAAATAGAATACTATGATGGCCGTATGGGCGGGGCCCGTCTGGTGCGTATTGCCAGGCTGGAACTCTTGCGTCCTGGCTCGGGGGCAGGATCGTGAACATAATGAAGTTTGGCGGTTACCGTGTGGGCATCTCGCACGCCGGCGAGCTGGCAGAGAAGCGCCTGGCATATGAACCCGTAGACCTATCGAAATACAGCCAGGTGGGCCCCTATCTGCTCTCGAAGTCTGCCGAGAAAAAGAGGGTCGTGCCGCCGCCATATTCCATGGCCAAGCTGCTTGATCTGCTGGACTTAGACGAATATCATTGGGGCTGTGTGGACGCCATGGAAAAAGTGGTGGTCTTGCAGGTGGAATGCGACAACCCCGACGTGAAGGCATGGTTTGACTCTGCCGAATACAGCGTCTGCGAAAATCAAATAACTGTGCTTAGCGAGATCGTCCGCCACCACCAGGCTTGTGGAAACGGCTTCCTGCTCAAGATGCGGAACGCCAAGGGCGAGTGGTGCGGCCTCGAAACTATCCTGCCTTCCGAAATGATGATCGTAGAAAATTATGACAAGTATGGCTTTGCCCGGCCCAACTACCTGCAGCTGCGGGGTGGCAAGCGCAAGGATTATCCTTATGCGGATATTATCCACATGAAGAAGCCCACCCACAGAAGCAAGCTCTGGGGGCTGGCAGGGCTTCCTATTGCCATCAATATCGAGATATTGAGCGAGATCAAAACCTTTGATTACAACAACTTTAAAAACGGCCTCATGATTGACTACTTCATTATTGTAGAGGGCGGCACACTGCGGGATAACACCGTCACGGACGAGGCGGGCAACGTAGTGATCCAAGATGCATACAGCGAGATCGAAAAGGCCCTCTCCGAGGTAAAGGGCAATAACCGCAGCCACTCCACAGTCCTCATCGAGAGCGACAATCCCAATGTGAAAATCCGGATTGAGCCGCTCCGGCAGGATCATAGAGAGGGCGGATTCCTCACGCTTAAAAAAGACCTCAGGGAGGGGATATTTGCCTATCACCGTGTGCCCCCCAGGCTGGTGTCTCAGCTGGTGCCCGGGCAGTTAGGTGGAGATAACCGCAGCGATATGGATATATTTTACAACTTCGTGGCAAAACCGATACAGAACAGGCTGGCCCTTACGCTGGCCGATGAGTTCAATTGGGAATTCGGCTGGAACGTCAGGCCGGAAGAATTCCACTTTGGAAACCTGACAGAGCTCTTGCAAACAGCAGAAGAGAGACTGTTCGGCAGTCTCCGTAAAAAAGCATAACAAAAAAAGGAGATGGATTTATGCTACAATTCTTTAAACGCAGAAACTTGCGCAAGGGAGAACTGATGAACGTGGACGTCGATCTGGTCTCTCTCCTTTTTGATGATATGAAGCCCGCCAATATGCGTGGCGCCATCATCAAAAGCGCAAATGGAAACCACACAACTATCTACACTTCCGACAAGTTTAAAAGCGAACGCAGTGGCACCAAGGGCCTGATCTACGTAACGGTTATGGAGCCGGACGTAAAAGACCTGCAGGGCGACTTTTACAGCGCCGCAGAAGTGGAAAAGGCAGCTCACAGTTTCGCCAAGGGCGGCATGGTAAATCGCAACGACGTAAACCACAACTCCGTGCCCGTTCCTGAGTTTTCTGTGGGAGAAAGCTACATTCTCAAAACCAAAGACAATGAGCACTTCCCCGAGACTAAGGTCGGAAGCTGGGTGATGGTATTGAAGTGCGACGATCTCAATTCCGAAACCTGGCAAAAAGTGGAGAAGGGCCGGTTCAACGGCGTCTCCATCGCCGGAAGGGCCGACCAGCTCGTCACAGCCGACCCCGACACCCAAACCAATGCCGCTGTCCTGGCAGAGCTGAAAAGCCTCAAGGAAAGGCTGGAAAAGGCTATCGCTGTAAATCCAACCTCTGCCGACAGCAAGTCTTTGGCCCTGGTAAATGAACGTATCGCCGATCTCGAAAAACAGGGAGACCAGCAGGTATCCAACGAGCTGATGAAAACCCTAACTTCCGAGCTCAGAGCGATTAACACTTCTATCAGCAAGGCCATCAGCACGAGCCTGAAAAACGAAGAACCCCCTGCCGACCAGGAGGTGATGATTGACGGGCAAAAAGTGATTGTTAAGGCGTCCAGAGTCGAGCTTTATAAGAGCATTGCCAATGTGGATGCCGGCACCTCCATGAACATCCTCACGCCCACCACCACCAGCCTCTTCATTGACGAGGTGATCGAAAGCAAACCAGGAGACACGCTCACCGACATCACGGTATTACCCTTGATGAAAGACGAGCGCGTGGATGTCGGCCTAATTGATGACCTGGTCTTCACCAACTCTCAGGACACCCCCGGTACCGCCCAAAGTGTCGGCATGCACGACCTGCAAGTGCCCACCGGCATCCTGACTGCAGAATTCAAGCTTAGTCGCGATACCGTCGAGTTCTACAAGGACAAATTCGGCGAGGCGGCTTTCGGTGCCTATGTGAACCAACACATTGCCCGGAAGACAGAGAAAGCCCTGCGCAAGCTGCTTTTCAAGGGAAGCCGCAGCAGCACAACCCCCGCCTTGAAGGCACTCAATGGCGTTGTCCAGCTCGCAACCACGGCCAACAAGGTCGTGAACATCGATCCCGCAGACTATGTCAATTGGGCAGAACAGATCGAAGCCGCTCTGCTGAGCTTCAGTGATGACGTCCTGGAAGAGCAAGAACAGTTCGTGATCTACGTGAGCCAGAAAGACCACGTCCGCCTGGCAGGCTGGATCGCCAAGCGCGAAACCCCCGCCGGCGACAAGTTCCTGCTTGATGGTGGCAAGATAAGCTACGGCGGTATTCCCGTGAAGCCCCGTCTCTTGGACGACAACTATCTCGTGGTCGGACTGGCCAAGTTCATCATCATTGGTGTCCGCACCGATGCCGAGATGAAAATTGAGCACCACGGTTCCGACTGGAACTATCACTGGTATATCCGTATCCGCCCCGGAATCACCTACGTGGACGGATTTGCCAAAGTCTTCAACATCACTACTACCGACAGCACCACTGGTGGAAACGGTGACACCGGCAGCGGAGATACCGGTGGTGGTGGCGATACCGGTAGCGGAGAATCCGACGACCCGCCCGCCGGCGAATAAAACTAATAAGGAGGTAAACCATGAGACGATTCTTTATTCTAACCATTCTGGCACTTACGATTATAGCGGTCGGCGTGACCGCCCTGAGGGCTCAGGCTCCCCAGCCTTTGCCCCAGGATGTGCCCCCTACATTCACGCCCGTGCCCGATGAGCCGCCCCAAAAGCCCAATCTGTTTTGGCCTCGGCTGGCTGCCATCATTGTGGCGCTGTTCCCGCTCGGCGTTAAGATATTCAAATGGCTGGGCATAGACCTGGAAGAGACTGCTATCTACCCTATCTTGGTGAAGATTATTGAGATCATAGCCGGAGTAGAGGAAAAACGAAAGTCGCTCCCGGGCCATGAAAAGAAAAATGCGGTGGTGGATTTCGCTGCCAAACGCCTTACACAAAGAGAATTGAAACTACTGAATAAACGCTTCGGGAGCCTTGATACTGCCGTACAGGCAGCCTATGAGATCAGCAGCACCGCCAAGAAGAAAGCCGTGAATATCGCAGGAGGCAAGTAATGCCTTTTAAACTGCCAACCCTGCCTACCGGCATGACTGCTGCCGATCTGGACTTTGACCAGCTGATTGATGTCTTAGTCACAGACGACGCCTATTTTGCCATGGGGGAATATACGGAAGCTGAGCTTCAGGACAAGTTCACCGATCCCATTGAAGCTCAGGCTGAAATTGACACATACTTCGCCAGCCTGGGCGAATTGGCCGAGAAGCCCGTGATCGCCGAATCTCAGGCAGAGATGGCCAATACTCGCAAGTATTCGCTCCCCGGAAAGCGCACAAATCCTATCGAGCTGACTATCAATGGGATGTCCAAGGCCCAGAAGGCTTATCTTGAAAGCAGCGCTTTCAGTGGCCCCAAGATAACCATAGTTTGCCTGTCGAAAGACGGCTGTCGCATAACTGTATTTAACGGTCTGCGATGGGTGGTGGACTGGAGTGCTGAAACAGATGGCCTTTTTCAAGTGAAGATTGCCACCCAGTTCTCCGGCAACACCAAAAACCGCATCCATATGTACCAGAAGTATTAACATTTTAACATAGCGGGGGCTTAGGCCCCCGCAAAGGAGAATTTAATGACACCTGTAACACTACCGAGCGGCGTGAATGATCTAAAATGGGAAAACCAGATTCCCATTATGCCTGGCGATGTGGCTTTCTTCTCCCTTGGCAATGTAACCGCTAACGATCTGGCCGGCGATCTCTCGGACTCTTTAGGCGTTGCCCGCCTTCTCAGGGGCGGGAGCCATTTCATTCAGATGGGCGAGCTGGCCGAAAAGCCCTCTAAAACAGAGTCGCAGGCCGCCAGGTTGGCCACCAGAAACTCTTTGGTAGCCGGACGCAGAGACAGCACGGCGGAGATTGTCTTGAATGGGATAAGTAACGCCCAAAAAGACTACTATGAAAACGCCTTCGCCAATAAGATGGTGACCATTATCCTGGCAAAAAACGAGATAATGACGCCTGACATTGACGACCCCAACGCCTGGGACTTCGATACCGAGGTAATGGTATACAGCGGGCTCTACTGGAAAACCAACTGGAAAAGCACGAGCGACGAGCTTAACAGCCTTACCATTACCGCCTCCCTGCGTGGTGGCACGGAGAATGACATCTACCCCCTGGCTGTGCCGGCATACACGCCGCCTCCCCCCTCCCCTGGCGAAGGATAATCACCAATGAAAAACATCAATCTAACCTATTCCCAGCTCAGACAGATTCTGAGCATTACCCTTAGCAACCAGCACATCCGCCTCAAATTGGCGGATGTGTTTGCCGGGGACACCGAGCTCTCGGAGCTGGGCCTGATTGAAACTATTGTCGAATCCGGTGCCGACCTCGAGCTAATCCGCATCATTAGCGGACAAGACCCTGAGAATATGGACGCCACGGAAGCCATGGGATGGATATTGGCTTTTTTCGAATATATTCGAGCCAGCTTGCCGAAATTGAAGCCCTGGCTCGAAAGCATCACATCCAGGGTAAAGCCCAAGAAAACGGATTAGAAAGGTTTGAGATGAGTATGCGGCGCCTGGGCTTCTCTGCCATGGATTTTGATACCCACACGCTCCCCGAGCTGTACCTGCGCTATTGCCTGGTGGGAACAGAGGAATAATGAGCCGGATAACCAATGAGATCAGATTCCGGGCCATCCTGGATACAGACGGCGCCATAAAAGACTTCGAGGTCTTCAAGGATACCATAGAAGACCAAAAGGAGGCTATGGAACGCCCCATCCAGCTCTATATAGAGACGGATGCGGGCATGGTCGAGGCAGAGATATACGACCTCCGAGAGAAGGCCGCAGAGCCCGTCAAAACGCCCTTAGAAGTCGAGATCGACCCCAAAACCCAGGCCGCCATTGAGGAAATGCAGGAGAAGCTGAAGGGCAAGCTTCGTTATCAGATTGTTGTTGATCCCACATCCGGCGAAAAGACTGCACAGCAGTTTAAAGCAACCACAGAGGAGATGCGAAAGGCTATCGAGAAGCCTATTCAGCTATATACTGTCGGGCCAAACAAAACGATGATGAGAATGATAGAAGCCGAGCTCCTCGACTTCCGCCAGAAGGTGGAGGAGCCCATGAAGATGGAGTTTGACGCCGAAGCCGCCATCGCCGGAATCCGTGACCTCACTATCATAGTCCAGGGCGCTATCGCCGCCGTGAAAAAGCTCACCTCCGCTGCCAATGAGCTGCTGGATTCCGCCCTTGTGCAGCGCCAAGCCATGACTATCACGAAGCTGGCCTTTGGCGATGCTGCCGGCGAAATAGCACAATATGCAGCCTCCCTGCAGGATGTTACCAACTATGCAGATCACCAGCTCCTGCCGCTCATGTCCAAGATGGCGATGGCCTATAAGCTTAGCAAAGACGAGGTGATGCAGCTGACGCCCCACATCCTGGACTTGGCAGAAGCCCATAAAGCCACCGGCATGACGGTAGAGAGGGCCTTTGATCTCATGGGCAGAGCCCTCACGGGGCATACTGAGTTTCTGGGGCGTGTTGGTATACAGCTCGACAAGACGAGGCTCGCCGCCGAAGGAGTGTCCTACCTGGTGGAAAAACTCGGAGAAGATTATGGCGGTACCGCCGAAGCTTTAGCCGATCTCCGCCTCCAGAATGCAATTGCCTGGGGCGAAATAAAGGAATCCATCGGCGAGATGCTCGACACCATCATCAATCCGCTGCTCAAGGGCCTTAAGTTCCTGATGGACACTTATAACAGCCTTTCGCCCGTAATGAAGGGATTTGTCGCCAGCCTCACAATAGCCATCCCCGTGATCGTCACCACTACCTCCGTAATCGCTGCCCTTACTGCGGCTGTGCACGCCTTGAAAGCGGCGATTAGCCCAACGGCCGCCATTATCGGTATTGTTGTCGGTGCTCTTACTGCCCTGACTTTTGGGCTGGCTGCTGCGAAGACGAAAACCGAAGAGGTGACCACAGCCCAGAAAAGCCTGAAAGACGAAATCAAGGAAGCTGAACGCCAAGTGTCTACCGAGGCAGAGCGGTTCCGGATTCTGTCTTCTCGCCTGCTTGAGCTTCGCTCCGCCACCAACCGCACTACAGCAGACAAGAAAGAGATGCGCAATATCATCAGGTCGCTCAACAGGGACTATGGTGAATATCTCGGTAATATAGACCTTGAAGCCGCCTCCTATGATCAGTTGGCAGCAGCTATTACGGCAGCCTCTGAAGCTCTGGTTTCCAAGAAAATAGCAGAGGTTTACGGCGAGAAATACAATGCCCAATTACGAAGGGTGGCAGAGCTACAGATACTGGTCAACGAAGAACAAAAGAGAATAGAAGAACTGCCGCTTAAGATGCGACAAGCCTTAAGTGATTATGTGATTTGGTCTCAGTCTGACGCAAATCCCATGGGCAGTATCACTGATAAGCAGCGGGATGAGATGCAGAAGTACGATGACTTGGTCTATCAGGAAGTGGTGAAAAAGTTTAATAAACTTAAAGAGAAGTTGAAATCTGAGAAAGAGGAGCTGCAAGAGTTCGCCAACGCCTACCGCCAAGCCATGCTGGAAGCCCCCGACCTTACCTTTGACCCGAAACCAAAAGGCGGCGGTGGTGGTGGGAGAACACGAACCGGCACGGACAGCGAGCTGGAAAGACGCCGCAGGGAAGCCGTGCGTCTCATGGAAGAGCTGGAGCGCCTGCGTCTTACCGAGACCGAGCGCATCCAGCAGGAATATGACCGGCGCCTGGCCCTGATCCAAGAGTTTACCGAAGAAGAGTCCGAAACCCAAAAGGCGGCCATTGAAAACCTTAATGCCTGGAAGGCCCAGGAAAATCAGAGTGTCGAGGAAAAGCTGCTAAAAGCGGAGATTAGCTATTACGAAACCTTGGAAAGTCTCGGCGTAGACTCCTACAACAACCTGCGGGAAGCCATGCGGGAATACTATGCCTGGGCCCACATCCACCTCACGGAGAAAGAACAGCAGCTTATCAAGGCCCAGATAGAGCAGATGAAAGAGCGCCGCAGAAAGCTTGAAGAAGAGCGCAGGCAAGAAGAGGAGCAGCGCCGCCAGGAAGAGCTGGAAAGACTCCAGGAGCTGGAAGACATCCGGCACGACTTCCACGTGCGTGATCTGGAGCTCAGCGACAAGTTTTATCAAGCTGAGCTTGCCGCACTGGAAAAGTACTATGATGAGCGGGGCGAAAAACTTATTGAAGCAGGTATTACAGAAGAGGAAATAGAGCGGCAGAAGTATATAGCCATCAGAGAGCTGAGGATGGCGCATGATCAACGCAGTCTCAGCAACATATCTTCTTTTCTTGGCAATATGGCCGATCTCCAAAACACGGAAAACGAAAAAGGTTTTAAACGTTGGCAAGCCCTGTCTATCGTACAGGGATATGTGGACACGTTTACTGCCGCCATAAGTGCTTACAAAGCTATGGTGGGTATTCCTCTCATTGGCCCCGGCTTAGCGGCAGCGGCAGCGGCAGCTGCGGTAGCCGCCGGCATGGGAAATATCGCACGTATAAAGGAATTGAAGTATGAGCCTCAACAGTATGCCACCGGCGGACTTATCCAGGGCAGATCGCATCAAGAAGGCGGTGTCCTCATCGAGGCAGAAGGAGACGAATATATCACGGCGAAAGACAGAGTCAAAGCCCTGGGCAAGAACCTATTTGACTTTCTCAATTTCGCCCCTCTGGGCCAGGTAAAACTTGCCCTTGCCGGCCTGCCTGTGCCCTCCGTGCCGGTGCGCCAGATAGAAAGTGTACAATATGGTTCGGGCGGCTCTGTCTCGTCGGGCCTGTCTCTTGGTGATATGTCCAGGATGCTGGGAACTGTCACAGATGAGCTCGTCAAGCTGCGACAGGCCGTGACGGAGTCCCGCCCGATTATAGAAGTTAATGTCGATCCCCTCGACAGCGACCCCGTCCGTATCAGTGAAATAAACGACCAGGGCAAGATGATCCGGAGCGAGATATGAACCTCTTTCGCATAGACTTTTACCAGGGTAAAACAGACGAGCCGGATTACGGCCAGGTAAAGCATTCCCTGGTCGACGGCACAAACCAAAGGGCCATAATCAGCTTATCCGTCTCGGCCGACAAGCTCCAGAGCGTAAGCAACTACACCAGAGAGCCAAAACGGCTCGTATTCGAGTGTTTTCTCACGGATTGGATTCGAGACAATATCCTGAGCGGAGAACATGAGCACGAGCGCTATATCTCCCACTACGAGATCAAAGCCTATCGTGATAATGAGCTCTTCTTTACCGGTATTATAGACACATCCCAACTGTCGCAGGACATCTCCACCAACATCATAAAGATTACTTGCTACGACAAGCTGAAGCTCCTGTCTGTCTATTCTGATCTCGAGCGCTGGTATAGCTCGATACCAGGCTCTGAGCCTTGGGATATACTCGTAAGGTATCTGCTACACATAAGGTTGAGAATTCCGATCAGAACTCCGGCCGCAAGTCGTTTTATGCTGCCTGTCCGAGACAATGCCCTCACGGTCTGCACGATAGATTACAGCGATATGTATGCGCTTCCGGCACTCAGCTATGTGAGCCTTACCATACATGAAAACACTTGGTACCAGCCAAAATATGGATACCGGTTTACGCTGAATAACATTCACTTTATGTTTTTGCACAAAGTGGTAATTCATGCGGATTATGGAACTGGGGGAGACGGATACTACCAGTGTCGTTTAAGAGGAAGGATTGTGCGGATATTCAATGGAATCTGCCCCGTGGTGCAAGAATATGATAGTCAAACAGGTTGGGACACATTGGAAGCCGTAGATAATATGGACGGCCTTATCTCCTTCTTCACAGACAAAGGAATTGCGGAGAGCACACTGGATGAACTGATAAGCGGTGACACAATACACGGTAGAACATACGACAGCAACCAGACCCCTGACCACCAGGTAGTAGCGACCTTTAGCGGCAACATCTATCCCAGCTACCTCCAACCTGGCCAAGCTTATATAAACTACACCTCCGAACATACCGGAATGATGAAAGTTCTCCGAGCCATGCTGATGCTCTATAATGCCACGCTCTACACCGATGCCCAGGGCAGGATAATCCTGGCGAATAAAGGCGCCTATTCTAACAATATAATAGATATTGAGGATAGGGACGTGGTGTCCTTCGTGCTGAAGCGAACAAGCCAGGAAGAGCCGAAAGTGTCTGAGCTTGATGTGTTGGCCGGAGACACCACGCAATTGCAAGAAATTATAAAGGGCGAACTCATGGGCTTTTACGAAAGCCGTTGGAGTATAGATGCCGTAATTGATCAGCTGGCAAAATATGACCTGGCACTGCAATCTAAAATCCGTATCCGAGACCAGGTATATGCTATCACGGAGCTCGCCCAAGACTATGAAAAAGACGAATACAAGGTGAAAGCATGGCGAATTACATAGAAGGATGGCGCTTGATTCGCCTGGCCGGCGGGACAGCTAATGTCTACCACGATGCCGTAGGCATGATAGATTATCGCCCCAGCAGAAAGTGGCGCATAGAGAAAAAGAACGCCTTCAATCCGATTATCACGCACCGCCGAGAGGAATACAGAGAAGATCAATTTGAACTTCAGGCGTACCTTACGCCGGACACATATGCCGAACTTATAGGCTTCCTCTCTGGAGGCGAAAAGTACTATCTGGAATATATGCACGGGAATGTACGCAAACAGTACCCCGTGCAAATCACATCGCTGCCGGAGTGTCCCGACGATATGCACGAGTACCCGGGAATTACCAAGTTCTCCCTGGAATCTAAGTATATCGGAACGCCTGGATACTTCGACTGGACTACTATTATCGTCCAGGACGACGACGAGATCGTCACCTCTACAACATAAAGGAGATTATTATGCAATATGGACTTAGCTATTATACCGGCGAGGGTGGCGTCCGCACGCCACAATCCGGACTACAGGTGCGCCTCGTTCGCCCTGGCGGCGAATGGGCCACTGGCATCGCCCTGATCGAAAAAGAGCAAACAGGATACTACGAGGTCGATATAGAAGACGAAGCCGACCAGGGATATTATGAGATATGGGACAACAGAACGAGCCCTGCAGGCAGCTTTAGCGGCCGCACGGTAACAATAGGACAGCTCGACGCACGAGGCCTGCAAGATCGCTGTATATACACCAATCACATCGACAATAGCGTAATCACCGGACAGAAGATAGCGGCAGGAGCGATCGACAGCAGCCATCTACAAAATGGCAGTATCTCTATCCTGAATCTCAAATATCATATCAGCAACCAACATCAGGGAGTTGGCAACCCATCTGGCAAAACGCCTCCTGAGGCAACCGATAACTATGCTACGCACGCAATACCAGGAAAATATAGCTCTATTCCTATTGTCCTGCTAACCCCCAGATGCAATAAGATGATCTGGATAGAAGAGGTTGCTCTCTCCGGTTCGCAACTTACCATCAAGGTGGGATTTGGAGAGAGTGGGCCGGCAACTGATCTCAGGTATGAGATTGTTATTTTAAGCTAAGCATTTGCAAGAATCGTGACAGGCATTTGCAGGAATCGTGACAGAAAATATAGCAAAAATGCGG
>JGI24503J29689_10008283_pt1 | contig 15049 bp, 8 predicted proteins | sample BioPla3RNA2_FD_29689 | JGI IMG/M metagenome (IMG submission 29689)
TATTAATGAAATTATTAATTGTGGAATCTCCATCAAAAGCTAAAACTATCAAAAGTTATGTTGGACGTGACGTCCAAGTTTTAGCGTCGGTCGGTCATATTAGAGATTTAGCAACTTCAGGCCGTGGTGATTTAGGCGTTGATATTCAAAATGATTTTAAACCTCGATATGAAATAACTAAAGGTAAGGAAAAAGTAGTTGAGGAGTTAATTAAGGCAGCCAAAGGTAAAGAAGTAATCCTTGCAACTGACCCTGATAGAGAAGGAGAGGCAATCGCTTGGCATTTATCACAAATTTTAAATTTAGATGAAAATGCTAAAAATAGAGCTGAATTTAAAGAAATTACTAAAAAGACTGTCTCACAAGAATTAAATAACTTAAAGAAAATTAATATAGATTTAGTTGAATCTCAAGAAACAAGAAGAATTGTCGATCGAATTATTGGTTTTAAATTATCTAATTTAGTTAAAAAGAAAATTAAAGCTAAATCGGCAGGAAGAGTTCAAAGTGTTGCCTTGAGGCTAGTGGTTGAACTTGAAGAAGAAATTCAAGCATTTATTCCAGAAACTTACTATGATATTAAATTAATATATAATAAAATAGACTTTAACTATATTAAACAACATAAAGATTTAATTAAATTAGAAGAAGCTAACCTTATTAAAGAAGAAGTAACTGGACCTTATATAGTTAAAAGTATTGATAAAAGAGTTAGAACATCAAAAGCTAAACCAGCTTATATTACATCAACATTACAACAAGACGCTAATAACATCTTAAGATATTCAGCAAGTAAGACAATGCGTGTTGCTCAGCAATTATATGAAGGTATTCAAATAAATGGTGATATTACTGGTTTAATTACGTATATGCGTACTGACTCAACAAGATTATCAAACGAATTTTTATACCCGGCAAGAGATTTTATCCAAGAAAAATACGGTAAAGAATATTTAGGCTTTTATAATCAAAAACAATCAGACCAATCACAAGATGCCCATGAAGCAATTAGACCTACTGATGTTAAACTAACTCCTGAATTAGTTGAATCATACTTAGATAAAGATCAATTTAGATTATATAAAATGATCTATGAAAGAACTTTAGAAGCATTAATGGCAGACAGCAAATATGATGTAACTAAGATTACTGTTACAAGTAATGATCATGATTTTGAAACAGAAGAAGTTATTCAAACATTTAAAGGTTATACCATTATTAAAGATGATAATAAAGATAAGGTTTTACCAAAATTTGAAGTTGGTGAAGAACTTGTAAATGCGAAGTTAAAATTCAATGAAAAACAAACCGAACCACCAACTAGATACTCTGAGGCTACTCTAATTAAAAAACTTGAACAATTAGGAATTGGTAGACCTTCAACATATGCACATATTATCTCAACTTTAAGACAAAGAGATTATGTAAGATCCGAAAAAAGAAGATTCGTACCAACAAAATTAGGAATGCGTACTTCAAAAGCTTTAACTGAGTATTTTAGCAAGATTATTAACTATGAATATACGTCAAGACTTGAAACAGTTTTAGATGAGATTGCCGAAGGTAAAAAAGATCGTACTGAAACACTTCGTAGATTCTATAATCACTTTATGCCAATCTATCAATATGCAGATAAAAACATGCCCTTTATACCAAATGAAAAAACGGGTACAATGTGCCCGCTATGCGGTAATCCACTAGAATATAAATATTCGAATTATGGTAGATTTATTGGTTGTTCGAATTTTCCAAAATGTAAATATACCGAAAATATAGAAACAGATAAACCAAAACGAAGCACTAAACAAATTGAAGAAAAAGATGAATAACAATTCATATTAAATGCGTAAGTAATGCCATTTCTTATTGAAATGTAAATTAATGTTTACAATTTGTAAAAACTGTGTTATAATTTAAGTGCATCTAATTTTATAGATGTTACTTATCCCCTATAGTGTGATTTATTCACACTAAATCCCCTTAATTAGACCCTCTCCCCAAGAGGGTCGCTTTTTTTATTAATATTATCTTTATTATGATATAATATCATAGGGTAAAGGATGTGATACCTTTGAGTTTTTTTAAGAGAATATTTAGAAGAAAACCAAAAACAAATAAATATGAAATGGGGCTTCACCGTTCAAGACAAGCTTTAGATAATTTAAGAGATATTTTAGAATCTAGCGATCGTATTGATGATGAACTATTTGATTCAATTGAAGATATTTTTATTCAAGCTGACGTAGGTGTTGATACTGTATTATATTTTGTTGATGAATTAAAAAAAGAAATCAACTCAAAGAAAATTGAAGATCCAAGTGAACTATCAGAAATAATTGTCGATAAATTATTTGAAATATATTTAAAAGATGAGGTTATTATTACTGACTTAACATATGATAAAGATAAAATTAACGTTTATCTTTTTGTAGGTGTTAATGGAGTTGGTAAAACAACTTCAATTGGAAAAATTGCTCATCAATTCCTATCTGAAGGTCATAAAGTATTAGTTATTGCTGGTGATACTTTTAGAGCTGGTGCTATCGAACAATTAAAAATATGGGCCGATCGCGCTAAAGTAGCTTTTTATTCAAAAGAACAATTTGCTGATCCTTCAAGTGTAATTTATGACGGACTTCAAAAAGCAAAAAATGAAGGATATGATGTTGTATTAGTTGATACTGCTGGTAGACTTCAAACTAAAGTTAATTTAATGAATGAATTATCTAAAATGCACCGCGTCATTGAAAATTCATTAGGATATGAAGTTAGTGAAACATTATTAGTTATTGACGCAACTACCGGTCAAAATGGTATTAGACAAGCAGAAGTATTTAAAGAAGCTACTAATGTTACCGGAATTATTTTAACTAAATTAGATGGTACTGCTAAAGGTGGTATTGTTTTAGCAATTAGACATTTATATAATTTACCAATTAAATATGTTGGTTTTGGAGAAAAAATTGATGACTTAGTTCCGTTTGATATTGAAGATTATATTTACGGGTTATTTAGAGATTTTTTTAAGGAGTAAAATGGAATTAATTAAACTAGAAAAACTAAATAAATTATATTCACATTACAAAAATCTTTTGACTGATAAGCAAAAAGATTATTTTACTATGTATTATCATAATGATTACTCTTTATCTGAAATAGCAGAAATTATGAAGGTTTCGAGAAATGCTGTCTATGATCAACTAAGAAGAGTAGAAGCTAAGTTGTTGGAATTTGAAGAATCATTAAAACTTGAAGAAAAATCTAGTTTAAGGTTTTCATATTATGAAAAATACATGGAAACTAAGGATATTAAATACTTAAATTTACTAATAGAAATGGATGATGAAGATGAGTAGTTTATCAGATAGATTACAAATGGCCGTCCGTCGAATGACTGGACGCGGAACATTAACTGAAAAAGATATTGATGAAATGTTAAGGGAGGTTCGCCTTTCTTTACTTGAGGCCGATGTTAACTTTAGAGTTGTAAGAAACTTTACAAATAATATTAAAGAACAAGCCTTAGGAGAAAAGATTTTAAAAGGATTAAACCCTGGTCAACAAGTAGTTAAAATAGTCCATGAAGAACTAAAAAGAGTCATGGGTACTGAAGTTGAAGGTATCAATTATAATGATAAAGGCATGACTATAATTATGGTTGTTGGTCTTCAAGGTTCAGGGAAAACTACCTCGATTGGAAAACTAGCAGTTCACACGAGAAAAGTAGATGGTAAAAAGCCATTTATCATCGCCGCAGATATCTATCGACCAGCTGCGATTGATCAATTAAAAACCATCGGAAAAGAGATTGGTGTTACCGTTTATGACGAAGGTCAAAAAGATCCAAGAAGAATCGTCAGAAACGGCTTAGAAGAAGCTAAAAAGGCTGGAGCCAACTTAGTTATTATTGATACTGCTGGACGCCTTCATATCGATGAAGAAATGATGCAAGAGTTAGTAGATTTAAAGAAATTAGCTAACCCTAATGAAATCCTTTTAACGGTTGACGCAATGACAGGACAAGATGCTGCAAATATCGCTAAAAGTTTCCATGATCAATTAGAAACAACCGGTGCTATTTTAACTAAATTAGATGGTGATACCAGAGGTGGTGCGGCATTATCAATTCGTGAAGTTTCAGGAATTCCAATTAAGTTTGCATCAAGCGGAGAAAAGATGGATACATTTGAAGTATTTCACCCTGAAAGAATGGCATCACGTATTTTAGGAATGGGCGACGTTTTAACATTAATTGAAAGAGCTGAAGAAGCAATTGATGAAGATGAAGCAATGTCAATGATGGAAAAACTAGCCAATGATACATTTAATTATAACGATCTTTTAAAACAATTTAAGATGATTAAACGAATGGGCTCTCTTTCTAGAATTTTAGGTTTCATTCCGGGATTAGGTAATCTAAAAGAAGCAACTCAAAATATTGATGAGAAAAAATTCTATCAAATGGAAGTTTTAATTAAATCGATGAGTGAAGAAGAAAGAAGAAATACAAAACTTTTAGAAAGATCAGCATCGAGAAGAAAAAGAGTTGCCATGGGTGCTGGAATGCAAGTAGCTGATTTAAACAGACTAAGAGAAGCATTAAAACAACAAAAAGAAATGATGAAGAAGATGATGCAAATGGATGAAAGTCAACTAGAAAGTGCCAAGAAAAATCCAAGTCAAATGCTTAACCAAGCCCCTAGAAAACAACGTAAAGGAAAAGGTAAGGGTAAAGGTAACTTTAGATATCGTTAATATATTTAATAAAATATATTGTAAAGAAGTGTAATGCTTTATTAAAAGTCCTTTTACAAGTTTGACAATAATTAATATTGATAGTATAATAAATATACGCAAATAGATTAATTTTTAAAGGTATGTAAGCGTTGTCAAATTAAATGTTATTTGATATAATAAAAACACGAGGTGAAATTGTGAGACTAGTTGAAATTAATTATAATTTAAAAATGACTGTTCATACAACCTCTTTATATTATCTTTTTTAAATCGCATTTTTTTGCGATTTTTTATTTAAAATTTTCGAGTGAAGGAGAGTATTCATGGAGATTAGATTAGAGAATTTAACGAAAATTTTCATTGACAAACAAAAAAATGAAACAAGAGCAATTGATAATTTGAATGTAGTCATTGAATCCGGAAAACTAGTTGGACTTTTAGGACCATCTGGTTGCGGTAAGTCAACTACATTGTTTGCTATTGCAGGATTGCATGATCCAACCGAAGGTCGGATTTATTTTGGTGAGGACGATGTTACTAAACTTTCACCAGACAAAAGAGGGATTGGACTTGTATTCCAAAACTATGCTCTATATCCACATATGACAGTTAAGCAAAACATTATGTTTCCTTTAGAAAACCTAAAGATTCCACGCGAAGAAGCCTTAGAAAGAACTCAAGATATTGCTAACCTAGTTGGTATTGGTGCTTTACTTGAAAGAAAACCAGCCCAACTATCAGGTGGTCAACAACAAAGAGTGGCAATTGCAAGAGCCTTAGTTAAAATGCCAAGAGTATTATTACTCGACGAACCATTATCAAACCTTGATGCTCGTTTAAGATTGCACATGCGTGAAGAAATTAAACGTATTCAACGAGAAACTGGAATTACGACAATTTTCGTAACTCATGACCAAGAAGAAGCTATGTCAATTAGTGACCAAATTATTATTATGGAAACTGGTAAAGAAATGCAACGTGGTCGCCCACAAGACATTTATAACTATCCAAATAATATTTTTGTGGCGAAATTTTTAGGTAATCCGCCAATTAATATCTTTCGCGGAACAGTCAAAAACAACTATTTATATTATGGAGATCAAAAGATTTTACCTAAAGTTGCTCCAGATGGTGAATACGATGTTGGTATTAGACCAGAAGATTTTAGAGTTGCAGAAGGTAAAGAAGATTCAATCAATATTCAAGCACTTGACGTGTCAGTAATAGGTAGAGATACCATGATTAAATTCGTTTATGGTGAATCAGAAGTTAGGGCTCTTGTTGAATCTGAATCACTTAATAACGTAACGGAAATTAATTTAACGGTTAAAGATGAAAAAATTCATCTATTTGATATTGAAACAGGATTATCATTAGCGTACATGCCTCAATTAACTGAAGAACAAATCAAAATGTACGGCGAACATCACCAAATGATGTTAGCACGCGATGCTGAACCTACAGTAGATGACGCTGAAGCTCAATTAGTTCAAAAGAAAAAAAGAAACAAAAAATCTAACAAATAAGGAGTAGTATTATGAATGTACTTAATCGATTGAAAATAAGAATCAAAGATACATTTCACCTTATTCTTTGGAATGTAAGAAACTTTTATAACAGAATCAAAGATCGCATTAAAGGTTTCTTCGTTTCTCTGTGGAAAAACACTACAACTTACAAAAAGCGAGTTGAAAGGAAGAAACAAAGGCGTCAAATTATTTATGATTATGCGATTCAATTTGGTGAAGAAAGATTCTTTGATGGCGTTCATTTAAGATATGACCGCATTAGAAGACATATTAATGAAGAGTTACAAACTCTTAATAAAAATAATCCGAAAGCTCAAGAACTATTAGCGGTTAAAAAGGTATTACCTCCGACTAAAGAGCAAGTAAAAAGAAGAGAAAAAGCTAAAGAAATCTCTAGAAACTTACTTCAAGCAGCACTTTACCTTTTGCCAGTATTAGTTTTATTAGGAATATTCTCATTTTATCCAATTATTAACTCATTTAGACTAGTTTTCTTAACTGGATATAATGGAATGACTGGAGAATATAAAGGACTTACTTTATTTGGTAACTTTGCAACCGTATTGAAAGACCCATCATTTATTATTCCGTCAGCGACCACTAAGTCAACGGCACTAATTAATACCGGGTTATTAGTACTATTATCAGTACCACTAACTATTATTATCAGTTTAGTTATCTCGGTTGCATTAGCCTCAATTAAACCATTAAAAGGCTTTTTCCAAACAATTTATTTCTTACCATATGTTACTAACTCATTAGCGGTAGGTTTAGTATTCGCTTATATGTTCCAATCAACTGGAGGGTTAGTAAACCGCTTCCTATTGACCTTTGGTATCGAAGGCGGTTCATGGATTGGAGTTGGTGCGCCATACTGGAAAGCGATGTTTGTCTTGATTTTATTTAGTATTTGGAATGGACTTGCATTTAAGATTATGGTATTCTTATCAGCCATTCAAAATATTGATAAACAATACTATCAAGCAGCATCAATTGATGCTACTCCAAAATTCAAACAATTTACTAAAATTACTGTACCATTAATTTCACCCTCAATATTCTATATTTTAATTACATCGGTGATTGGTTCATTTAAAACATACTCATCAGTAGTTGCGATCTTCGGTAACGAAGGTAAGCCACCTGGGGCAGATTATCATATGAAAACGATTGTATTCTATATTTATGACTACTTTAAGAATCCTGATAACATGCCACTTGCTGCTGCAGCTTCAATTGTACTATTTGCAATTATTCTAGCATTAACAATGGTACAAAACGCTGTCGGTAAACGACGCGTTCACTATTAGGAGGTGTCATAATGGAATTAGCTTTACAAAATCAAGCTCAACAACCTTCTAAATCTGCTAAGCATTATAAGAATAAGGCTACATTAGCTAAAGTAAAATCAATTAACTATGTTGCATTATTAATTGATTTAGCGGCGATTGTTGTTTTCGCCATTATCTTTATCTTAATGTTAAGTGCCATTAAGATTCCACTTACAACTAATGAGATGGAACAACCAGAAGCTGTATTGGAACAATATTACCGCGTTGCGGGATTTATTTATTCGGCGCAAACGGTAAACTATATTGTGACTGTGATGGCTGTATTCTTAATTATTGGTGTTTCCGTATTAGTGGTTAATGCCAAACATATTAGAAGTTTAGATTTATATGATTATCACCGCTGGGAAGCGGGGAATCGATATGTTCATGCTTTCATGTCATTACTTACTTTAAATATTGCAAGTTTCGTTATTAAATTAATCGGTGCTGACCTTCTAATGCGTTATGCCGAAGGCATGAATACATTTGAATGGTTAAAACAAACATACAACGAAAAGAAAGCCAAAATTGAAGACAATAGACGTCGAAAACATGACCATGTGCCAACCGAAGAAGAATTAATTATTCGAAGAAGAGTTAGAGTTCAAACGTTTGTCAAAGTATTAAGATATGCATTTACTTACATTTTCTTATTATTAGTAGCTATGTTTGTTATCATTCCGTTCTACTGGATGGTTCTAACAAGTTTAAAAACTTACACCGAATCAAAAGCGAGTGATCCATCATTTTGGATTGCCTTCAAAGATGCCCAATGGGTAAACTGGAAATTCGTTTTTAAAAACTTAAACTTCGGTTTATATATTAAAAATACCCTTTTGGTTTCAGTATTATCAACTGCTGGAACTATTATTACCACCGTATTTGCAGCTTTCGCCTTTTCTCGAATTGACTTTAAAGGTAGAGAAGCACTATTCTCATTACTCTTAATGACGATGATGATTCCTGGCGAAATTTATATGATTACCAACTACTTAACGGTTTCTCAAGTTGGATTTGGTTGGATCGGTCGTGATTATCCAGCATCAGGATTCTTTGCCGCGATGATTGTTCCATTTATGACGAGTGTTTACTATATATTCTTCTTGAGACAAACATTTAGGCAAATTCCAGATACGCTTTACAAAGCGGCTAAGATTGATGGATGTTCTGATTTAAAATTCTTATTTAGAGTGATGATTCCAATTGCAGCGCCAACTTTAATTACGATTACCATATTATCGTTATTAGGAACCTGGAATGCTTATATTTGGCCAAAATTAATTACTACACCAGGATTATATGGTGAAAAAGCGAAAGATTACTGGTTAATTTCCGTAGCCTTAAGGGAAACTAGTTTCGTCTTAGAAATGGGCGGGGACCCACTACCAATGTATAACCTACAAATTGCAGCGAGTACAATTGTAACGGTACCATTATTAATTGTGTTCCTTGCACTTAAGAAATATATTATTAGAGGAGTCGGAAGATCCGGCACGAAAGGATAAAAAAGGAAGGTAGAATATGAAAAGAAAAATTGTATTATTTTTATTAACATTACTTGCCTCACTTTCAATTGTTGCGTGTACTGAAAAACCTAAGGAATTAGATTTAGAAAGTAATACGCTCCAATTAGAAGTAGGAGAGGTTAAAGAAGTCGCAATTACTATGTCAGATGGAATTGCTGACAAACTTAAAGTAACTTCTTCAAACGCTTCAGTTGCAACAGCAACTATTGAAGGGTCAACCTTAAAAGTTACTGGTGTTGCTAGCGGTTCAGCAGTTATCGAAGTTGAAGCTGAAGGCATTACAGTCGATGACAAACCACTTAAAGCTAGATTAAACGTAGCAGTTAAGGCACAAGCTCAAGGAGCTAGATTTGAAGGACATACTGGCGTATTCTTAATTGACGTGGGTTATCCACTTGATGAAGAAGTAAGAGCAGCTACTAAAAATATTAAAGCTTACGATGATGATGGTACATTAATTCCAGCGGAAAATATTTCGATTACTGGTACTGAATTAATTGACGTAACTGCTGCTGAAGGAACTAGATTCCAACTAGAAATTTCAGCAACTAAGAAAGATGGTACAAAATTAACAGCAGTTATCACTATTGAAATCTTCGGTCAATCAGTTGAAGAAAGAGTCGTAATCTTCGGTCCTAGCAAATTAACTTATTATATTGGATCAGATCAACAAGGATTTGATTTACAAAAAGAATTTAGTGCTAGAAACTTAAATACTAAGGAAGATGTTCCGGTATCTGTGGAATATTTATTGGATAAAGATATTACCTTACAAACTCCAGGTAGACACAATGTTATTGTTTCTGCTACTGACGGAAATGTAAGTGCCACTAAATCAGTCGAATTATATGTTAAATCGGCAGTTAGCATTAAAGACACTTTAAAAGCTACTTCAGCCGGTCAAGAAATTACGATTGAATTTGGACATGGTAACGGATCAGATATCGAAGCATTATTCAAAAAATATGCTGGTTGGTTTGAAGAAGAAATGAAGAACGAAGGTCACTACGTTAAAGTTAACGTCGTTAAACTTGGTGATAACTACGATGCAGTTAGAGATAACGTAACTTCAGCGATGCAATCAGGAACTGCGATTAGCCATATCGTTCAAAACTATCCTGACCACTTAGTTGAATATCATGGATATAACAAGATTATTTCTCTTACTCCATATATTTTCCACCCAGTTTGGGGATTAGATCAAAATGATACTGGTGAATCATACTATGATTTAGTTCAATCATATCGTGATGAACAAAGAGTTGCTAGTTTAGAGGGAGATATCTTATCTATGCCATTTAATAAGTCAACCGAATTCATCTTATACAACAAAGATATGTTTGATGAAGTCTTAAAAGGAGAACCATTCCCTGAAACTTGGGAAGACTTATTTGAACTTGCTCCTGCATTAAGAGGACAAATTGATGCTAATATCGCAAGAATTGCTGCTGCTTACACGGCACAAGGCAATGATACTTATACAGCCGACGTTCAAGCTACTGCAAAAGCTCAATTCTATCCATTTAGTTATGACTCTCAAGGTAACGCCTTTATTACTTTAACCAAAGCATGGGGCGGTCAATATACAGCGCAAACAGGAACAAAACAACAAAAATTATTATTCGTTAACGATCAAACTAGAGAAATGTTAAGATTCTTTGGTTCACACCGTTCAGATTTCACTGCTCCAGCCGTATGGAATAACGCCAGCTATGCTACTGACTTATTCTTAAAAGGATATAGTGCATTCTCAGTATCATCAACAGCCGGTGCTGATAAGAATACTCCACTAATTGGAACTACTAAATTATTTAATATTGGTGTAGCTCCAATGTTATATTCGAAACTTCACCCAGAACATCGTAACGTAATCCAACAAGGAACAAACTTCGCGATTACTAACGAAGGTGACGAAGATCAAAGAATCGTTGCTTGGTTATTCTTAAAATTCTTAAACTCTAAACGAGTATCATTAGACTACGCACTAGAAAAAGGATACTTCCCAACTAGAAACTCGATTTTAGAATCTCAAGAATATCAAGAATTCCTAGCCTTAGCTGATGAACCTATCTATACTGGAATTGTGAAAACAGAAGCTGATAAGATCATGCGAGCTAAAGCAGCAACAATCTATCTAGAACAAAAAGATTTTATGGTATTTGACTTACCATTTAAAGGTTCATCAGGAGTCAGACAAAAAGTTGGACCAGCGTTCCAAGACGTAATTTTAGCTTTACCAACTGATAACTTAGCTGAAAAAATTGAAGCGGCCTTAACCAACGCTTATAATGAATCATTAAGATTAGTTTCAGACGACTAATACATGAATAAAATTTTGTATACATATTCACGAAAGGAATAAGGAGGTTAATATGTCAAAATTTAAAAAAATATTTTTAGCATTAGCATTGCTAATTGCGGGAATCTTCACACTTACAGCATGTAAAGGTGTTGATTTAGAAGAAGCAAAAGCAGCGCTAGAAATCAAGTATGCTGCAGGTGAAACGGCAACAACAGTTAAATCTGATTTAACGTTACCAACTTCACTTGAAGATTTTGAAGGTGTTACTATCACGTGGGCAACTGACAAAGCTGATGTTATCTCAGCTGCAGGTAAAGTTGTTAGACCTGATGCTGACACAGTTGTTACACTAACCGCTACTTTAAAACTTGAAGGCAAAGAACCAGTTCAAAAAGTCTTTAAAGTAACTGTTAAAGCTAAAGATGTACCACAAATTAAATTTAGTGTTACTGTTCCAGAAGGAACTGAAGAAGTTTACCTAGTTGGCTCACTAAATGAATGGAATGAAAAAGATCCAATCGCATTAACTAAGGGTACTGATGGTAAATTTAGTGTGGTTCTAACATTAGCTGCTGGTGAATACCAATATAAATATATCTGTGGTAAAGACTGGGCATTTGTTGAAAAAAATGCTGATGATAGTGAACTTGAAAACCGTGTTATTAATGTAACTGAATCTACTACTCAAGAAGACGTAGTTGTTAAATGGGCTAAAGTTCCTGGCGAAGTTGAACCAACCGAACTTAAAACATTATTAGATGCACACTATGCTGATTCAATCGCTCAACTAAATTTCTTAGTTGAAACTGATACATTAGATTTAGTGGAAACCATTGGTGATTTACCTGTTACTTGGACTTCAAATAACGAAGCCGTTATTAACCCAACTACTGGTGCAGTCACTAGACCAGCATTTACTGATGGTGAACCAATTTTCGTTATTTTACAAGCTAAATCAGAAGGTCAAAATACAGTTACTTACATTGTTAAAGTTAACCAATTACCACAAACTCTAGAACAAAAATTAGATGCTGAATTATCCAGATTACTTAACTTCCCATCAAGCACTAAACCAATTTTAAAAACTAACTTAGGTTTAGATAACTTAAAAGCTGTTATGGTTGATGGTGTTGAAGTTACTCAAGCAACTTGGACCTCTTCAAGTCCAGATCATTTAACTGATGATGGTGCTTTAACTGATTATGAATTCGAAGGTGATGTTGAAGTTACAATGACAGTTACATTCACTTACGAAGGCATTACTAAGACTGGCTCTGTAACATTCACCGTTCGTGGTGTAATGGTATATGATGGTTTCTTAGCAATGATCAATGGAGCTGAGAAAGCCGCTAAAGGTGACATGGTTAAGATTAATACCGGAGTATCTTTATACAAAGAAACTAATGATGGTTACTATCTAGTTGACAAAGACGGAGCATTATTATTCATTTATGGTAAATCAACTAAACCAGCAGCTAATAAATTATTCGCTGTTAAGATGGAATACGATTTATACTATGCTTCACCACAAGGTAAGAACCCAGTATTTACTGAAATTACTGGCGCCGCTAACACAGTTGCAGCAGCTGAAGAAATCACTATTGAAAACTTAGCTAAGAAAGCTGTTCCATCTGATGATGCACCACTAGTTCACCAATTATATAAAGTTACTGGAGCTAAATTACATAATTTTGATAAAGATGATAACTACAAGACATTCTTAGTTCCTCAAACTCATACTGATCCAACTGTTGAACCTAATAAATCAGACTCATTAATGCTTTATTATCAAACTCCAGGTGGACTTGCAGTGTTACAAGGACTAGCTCCTGAATCACAAACATTCTCAAAAGACTTTGAATACATCGTTGTTGTACTTAGTGCATTTAGAACTAACAATGATATCTTTGCATTCATGTTCTTAGGCGCTGTTGATAATCCAGATGATCTTAAATTATCATTAACTGCTGTAGAAGCTGCTGAAGTTGCTTTAACTCAAGCATCAGCTAAGATTGAAGCTCAAGCTTATGTTGATAACGCTCAATTTACTTTAACTGCATCAGAAACAGTCGAAGGAAAAGAATATACTATCGCTTATGAAAGCTTAACTTCAGAGACAGTTGATAATACTGGTAAAGTTATTGCCTTCCCTGCAATCGGTACATTTGTTGATGTAACAATTAAACTTTCAACAACTGCTAAAGATGAAGCTAACACTCCTGTTACTTTAGAAAAAGTAGTTAAAGTTGGTCGCCCAGCTGTATCTAAGATTGATGATATCGTTGATGTTGATCAAGGAACTCAAATCGCATTTGAAGGATATTTAGTTGATGATCACAGCAATACTTATACATTCGTTAACCCAGATTCTACAAGAGGTATGGCGATTAGATATGCTAAAAACGTAACTAAAGGAAACTGGTATATTATCGTAGCTGAAAGAGCTTCAGACTATAATAACTTAGTTCAATTTACTTTCAAAGCTGTTATTGATTCAACTATGACTGGCGCAGTAGCTCCAGTTAACTACACTGATGCATTAACCGCTAGTGCATTAATGAATTATCAAAGCGGATTAATCGCAGTTTCAGGATTAGAAGTATCAGTAGCCCCAGTTAATAATGGAGGTACCTTAACTTATACATTAAAGAACGCTGCAGGCGAAACAATGGCGTTTAGAGAACAAAAAGCTGATTACGTTGCCGCAATTGAAGCATTAAACTTACAAGTTGGTGATCCAGTTAACGTAACTCAAGCAGTAGTCAGCTGGTACAAGGAAAATCCACAATTTATCTTTGGTATCATTGAAAAAGTTACCTTAACTCCAGAACAAGAATTCAACAACAAAGTAGCAGCTCTTAAGGAATCTCTTCCTGCTGCTGGAACTGTATACTATGAAAACTTTAGTTTACCAGTTGATCATGAAGGATTAACTGTAGTTTGGACAGTTACTGAAGGTGCGGCCGCAGCTGCAGTTAATGCTGATGGTTTAGTGACAATCAACAAACAAGCAGCTGAAATTTCAGTTACATTATCAGGCGCAGTTAATGAAGGTGAATTTAATACCACAGTTACCGTAACAGTTAAAGTTGCAGCATTAGACGATGTTCCACCAGAAGAAGCCTTACTTTACTCAATTGATTTTGAAGGTAGTACCCAAAACAGTTACTTAAAAAATGTTGAAACAACGTTACAAGTTGAAAATGGTCTAAAATGGAATGTTGTAACTGAAGCGGAAAAAAATAGCGGCATTCTTTGGAATTATAATGGTGATCAAGATAAAAACATTACTGATGCACAAGGCGCAAATATTGCTCGTATTGACGGTAGAAATACTACTTCTTTAGTTTCAGAAGCGATTTCTAATGTTACTAAAATGACTCTCGATGCAAAGTTTTATGGTACTAAAACAGATAGTGTTTTAAAAATATTTGTTAAGGGCGATGGAGACGCAGATTTTGTCCTAATTCAAACATTAGAATTAAAATCTACTTTCGAAAACTTTATTCTTGAAATCAATCGTACAAACGTTCAAATTAAAATCGAAGCAAGCGGAGAACGCTCTAATTTAGACAATATTAAAATATTCGGATAATAATCTAATTATTATTTGATTTAAAGGAG
>JGI24503J29689_10027408_pt1 | contig 14730 bp, 17 predicted proteins | sample BioPla3RNA2_FD_29689 | JGI IMG/M metagenome (IMG submission 29689)
GGAGGATAAAAACTATGGCTGGTGGAACTTTTAAATCACAGAATAAGATAAGACCAGGAGCTTACATCAATTTTAAAGCTGTCGCAAAACCACTTTCTAGTCTTGGAACTCGTGGCGTTATGACAATGCCGGTTGCAATGAGTTGGGGCGATACTGTAACAGAATTACTTAGTACTGATTTATTGGATGGAAAAAGTTTAGCAAAGATTGGATATACCGCATTTGATGAGGAAGCTCAAATATTTAGAGAAGCATTAAAGCATACCTATAAAGCTATTATCTACAGACTAGATACTGGCGGAACTAAAGCAACAGCTACCATTGCTCCATTAACAGCTACCGCTAAATATGCAGGAATTATAGGTAATAAAATTTCAATAGTTGTTATTGATTTAGAGAACGACGCAGGTGAATTTGAAGTTGTTACTTTATTTGATGGGGTAGAAAAAGATAGACAAGTTGCTAAAAAGGTAGAAGATTTAGATGAAAACGATTGGGTTAAATTCTCCGGAACCGGAAACTTAGTAAAGAATGCAGGAACTACTTTATCTGCTGGAACTAATGGAACTGTTTCAACAAATACTTACGCTGATTATCTAAATGCTTTAAAATCCTATAAATGGAATACAATGGCTATTCCTCAAGGAGAAGATGAAGCAAATGGAACAGTAAAGGGTAATGTTGTGACCTATATTACTAATATGAGGGAGAATCTTGGAAAGAAAGTTCAAGCTGTTATGTTTAATGTTGCGGCAGATTATGAAGGAATAATTAGTGTTAGTCAAGGTTATAAAACCGTAGATGAAACTATTAGCCCTGAAGTATTTGTAGCTTATGTAGCAGGATTAACAGCAGGTTCTGATGTAGATACCTCAAATACCTATCATGCAATCAATGGAGCTGTTTCAATTGTATATCCTCAAGGGGTGGAACCTTATGGAGATGAAGAGATTGAAGAAGCTTTAAGAAATGGTAAATTGGTATTATCTACAAGACAAGATGGGGTTATTGTTATAGAGCAGGATATAAATACTTTGCATACCTTTACACCTGATAAAGGATACGCATTTAGTAAGAATAGAGTTATTAGAACTCTTGATGAAATCAATAATTCAATTGCTCTATTGTTTGAAAGAAGCTATATAGGTAAGGTAGATAATAATGATGATGGAAGAAACATTTTCAAATCAGATGTTATCAATTATCTAAACATGCTACAGAGTATTGCAGCTATTCAAAACTTTGATAGTGCAGAAGATATCCAAGTTTATGCAGGAGAAGCTATTGACGCAGTAGTTGTTGATTTAGCAATTCAACCTGTAGACTCAATGGAAAAATTATATATGACTGTTATGGTCGGATAATGAGAGGAGGAAAATATTATGTTCTTACGCGCAGGCGATACAATAAGTGGTCAAGAGGGTAAAGCAACATCCATTATTAATGGAAATGTTCAAGACATGTTTTATGTCAAAACCTTAGAAGCTACTTTTGAAAAAATTAAAGCAGAAGTAAAGACCCTTGGAAAAAGGGGAACACAATATAAAGGAACTGGCTGGTCTGGAACAGGTTCAATGACCATTTACTATGTAACAAGTATATTTAGAGAAATGGCCTTGAAATATGCGAAGACCGGAAAAGATACGTACTTCAATATTACAATAGTTAATGATGACCCAACCTCTACTATTGGAAAGCAAACGGTTGTGCTGTACAACTGTAATGTTGATAGTGTAATATTGGCTAAATTAGATACGGATTCAGATACGCTGGATGAAGATATTGATTTCACATTTGATGATTTTGATATTTTAGATAGCTTCGGAAATCCAGTAATATAAAAGGAGGAATATAAATGAGTTCATTATTAAATTTTTTAATTGAAAATCCAGTGGATAACCTTACAGAAGAGGTAATTGTATCACCAAGACTTGCAAAGTTTCCATTCAAGATTAAGGGAATGACTGGTCCAGCATTTGCAGAATACCAAAAGTTATCCACTAAAATAGGTGGTAAGAAAAAGGTAGAATTTGATAGTAAAAAGTTTAATGAGTTAGTTGTTTTAAACCACACATTAAAACCAAACTTCAGAGATGCGGAAAGTATTAAGAAAGCAGGTTGTCAAACACCTGAACAATTCTTATATAAGAGTTTACTAGCTGGAGAGATTTCAGAGTTATCTCAGCAAATTTCAATCTTATCCGGATTTGATAAAGAATTCGAAGATGAGGTAGATGAAGCAAAAAACTCTTAAAGGAGGGTGACGGCGAAACTTGGTACGCTTATTACGCTCTTAATAAATTTCATTGGGAGCCATCACGTTTCGCCAACCTTCCCAGAAAAGAGAAAGCATTAGTCATAGCTATGATTGATGAAAGATTAGCAGAAGAAAAGAAACAAAATTCTAAGTTGAGAAGGAAAGGAGGTCGCAGGTAATGGCTACGATAAAGAATACAGTTACAATGCAAGATAGGATGACACCAGTATTAAGAACTATTATTAAATCTTTGCAATCAACTGTGAATGCTATGGCTGGAGTTGACCATGTAAGTAATACATCCTTTCGTAGAGCACAAAGGGATGTTCAAGCGGCTTCCGAAGCTCTTGACCAATTTAATAATAATTTAGATGAAATACCTCCAAGGGTAGATAATGTGGGTTCAGGATTCAGTAAGTGGAAGATGGGAATTATTGCAGCAAACCAAGCTTTGGAATTAGGTAAAAAAGTGGTTGGAGCTATTGCTAATCAATTGACAGATATATCAGGTATGACAGACCAACAATCAAGATTAAGAGCAATGCTTGATGAAGGTGAAGGCGTTTATGATATGCAACAATTGATAACCAGAAGTGCGATGGATACCCGTTCTGCTTATGAGGATACATTAGAATCAGCTGTACAAATGAAGGCGGCTATGAGTGAGTACGGAATGAGTACCCAAGCCGCTGTTAGAATGTCTGAATTGATGAATAAATCTTTAACCTTAGGGGGAACAAAAGGAGCGGCAGCTCAATCCGTAATGTACAACCTTCAACAATCTTTGGCTACAGGTCAATTAAGATGGGAAGACTGGAAAATTGTTGCATCCAACTCAGTTTATTTAGCAGATATAGTAGCTAAAAATGTAGGAGTTACAAGGGCTCAATTAAATCAGATGGTACAAGATGGTGAAATATCAGCGGCCGACTTTACAAATGCTTTATTAGAAGCAGGAGCAAGAATTGATGAAGAATTTGAAATGATGCCGGACACTTTTACGGACTGGGTAAATAATATTAAGACATTCGCTACTGGGAAATTCCTAGAAGAGGGCGGACTTCATGAAAAGATATTAGAAATGTTAGCAAGTGACCAATTCTTGGCAATGGTAGAAGGTATTAAAAATGCAATTGTTAGCCTATTGGATTTCTTAGGGATAGTGTTGGATTATGTTTTAATGATTTCAGAATTGATTGGAAACAGTGATGGATTTCAAACATTTAGTAACAACGCAGTAAGAGGAATCACCTGGGTAGCTAATAAGACAGTTGATTTGATGAATTTAGCTACTGATGTAGTTCGATGGGTAAAAGATAATGAGAGTACTGTTAAGAATGTATTATATGGAATTGGGGCTGTATTAGGGGCGACAGTTATAGCAAATACAACAGCTGCCGGAGCTGCTGCAATTGATATGGCAAATAAGTTTCAAAAGGCTGGTAAGATATTTGGGGTTAGTTTTAAAACCTTTGGAATTATAGCAGTCATTACCTTAATAGCCACCTTGATACTTTGGATAATTGATTTATATAATACGAATGAGCAGTTTAGAAATAAAGTACAGCAGGTATGGGCTGATTATGGAGATGCTATTATTGCTACGGTAGTTGCAGTGGGTGCAATATTCGCAAGCATATTTTTTCCTACAATCTCAGCGGCTATTGCAAGTACCTTAACACTTATGGCGACTACAATAAAGGCTGGAGCGGCAATGGTATTAACTTGGATTCAAGTAGGATTAGCTTTCTTAGCAGCTCACTGGTGGATATTGTTAATTGTAGCAGCTGTAACGTTAGCAATATATGCTTGGAATAATTTGGGAGAAGTTGGTAAGATATTAGCTATTATCATTGGAGCTATCATAGCAATTATTGCAATATGGATAGCTGTACAATGGGCTTTAAACGCAGCTTTGACTGCTAACCCTATTGGAGTAATAATTATGGCGATTGCGGCTTTGATTGCGATTGTTATAACGATTATACTTTGGATAATCAAGTTATGGGAAACTAATATGGACTTCAAATATGGAGTAATTAAGATATGGAATTCAATTCTTAATTTCTTCGAACAGGTACCAATATTCTTTCAATGGGTAGGAAATGGTATTGCAGACGCATTTGGGTGGGCAAAGATTCAAGTACTTGATATATTACAGAGTATGGCAAACGGAGTAATTAGCATAATCAATGATTTGATTGGATTATTAAACAAAATTCCTGGAGTAGCTATTGACCCAATACAGCAATTAACATTTGCAACAACGGCGGCGGCGGAAGAGGAAGCATCAAAGCAAGCAAGAGCTGATAGTTTACAGGCATCTAAAGATAAAGCAGTTGCAAGTGCTGCTGAAAGAGATGCAAAGATGGCAGTTGATAGAGCCACCGATGAAGCAGCACTTGCAAAGAAAAGAGCTGAAGGCGAAGCTGAAAAGCAGGCAAATGAAGCTAAAAGTAATGAAAATGATTGGTCTAAATATTTAGATAATCAACCAGAAGATATTGATTGGAGTAAATATGCAGGAGCTGCAGCTAATCCAACAATTGCCGGAGGTAACTTAGATAGTATTGGAAAAATAAAGGATGATGTAAGTATAACAGATGAAGATATTAAGTTATTAAAAGATGTAGCTCAAACAGAATTCATCAATAAATTTACAACACTGAGACCAGAAATGCAAGTATCATTTGGAGATGTAAAAGAAACAGCAGATGTTGCTAAAATATTAGAAGCTTTGGAAGAAATGGTTGAAGAAGCTTACGCAAGTGTATTAGTAGGGGAGGGAGCATAATGGCTATTAGATTTTTCTTTGAATTTGATAACCAAGTTGTTCAACTTCCAGTTAACCCAGAGGAAATTGTTATAAAATCCTCTGGGAATAATAAAACGGAAGAGATTGTTAAACTTGGAGAAATTAATATATTAAGAGAAAAGAAGTTAAAGACAATATCCTTTGAATGCTTCTTTCCTAAAGATTCTTCTCCACCTTACGTATTAACAAAAGGTAAGTTCAAGGATGGAGATTTCTATTCAGAGTTATTTGAAAAGATTAGAGATTCAAAGAAATCATGTAGGTTTATTGTTAGTGATACAAAGATAAATATGCTAGTCTCAATTGAGGACTTTGATTCAGGATATAAATCGGGCGATGAGGATTTACATTATAGTATTTCTATTAGGGAATATAGACCACATGAGGCAAGAATTGTTAAAATTAAATCATCTGAAAAGGAATCAGAGCCAGCTAAAGTAACTCCACCTCCGGTAGCCCCACCAAGACCAAAGACTGGATTCTCTATTGGAGATACAGTGATAGCAAATGGCAAATATTGGTATACCAGTTATGGAGATAATCCTCATGGAACATTTAACAATTTTACTGGAAAGATTAGTCATATTGTGGCAGATAAGAATAGAAAATACCGTTATTATATAACAACTCCAAGCGGAGGGTATAGAGGATGGTTGGCAGAAAGTCAAATAAAGCATAAATAGAAAGAGGTGAATTGATGAATATAGAAATAATTGTACAAGATAGTAAAAGTGGCATTGCTTATGATATTAGTGAGGTGGTTAATCCAGTTAAATGGGAAACATCTTTAATTAATCAACCGGGCAAATTAACTTTTAACTACCTTGAAGACGAAAAAATATCTATAAGTGAGGGCTCACCTCTTTCTTTGAAAATTGATGGTAAAGGCGTTTTCTTTGGATATGTATTTAAAAGAGGAAAGAAGAAAAATAAAATAGTACCTGTAACAGCCTATGACCAAATGAGATACTTAAAGAATAAAGACACTTATGTACTATCGGGATTAACGGCATCTCAAATATTTACTAAAATATGTAAAGATTTTAACCTAGATGGGGTTATTAAAGAAGCCAGTTCATATGTAAATTCTCCAAGGATTAATGACAATAAAACTTTATTTGAAATTATACAGCACGCAATAGATGAAACTTTAATTAATACGGGTAATTGGTATATGATTAAAGATAATTTTGGTAAATTAGAATTTGTTTCAATCAACTCCTTAAAGACTGATGTATTTATAGGAGATGAAAGTTTACTTATTGATTTTGATTTTGAAAGCTCAATAGATAATGATACCTATAATCAGATTAAATTAATAAAGGAAAACAAGGAAACAAAGAAACGTGAAATATATATAGTCAAAGATAGTGGTACAATTAAGCAATGGGGATTATTACAATATTTTGAAAAGATGGATGAAAAAGCAAACCCTGCTCAAATAAAAGCAAGAGCTGATATGCTATTGAAATTAAAAAACAGGGTTACTAAAAAATTGAAATTAGAATGTTTGGGGGATTTAAAAGTATTTGCAGGAACTGGCATTGTATTAGGAATATCTGATTTGGAAAAAGAAGGTATTCCAATAAATCAATATTTTATGGTAACAAGTTGTTCACATACTTTTAAAAATGATTTGCATACAATGCAATTAGAAGTGCAGGTGAGTATATAATGGTAGGGAGTAAATTAATAAATATAATGCAGAATGCGGGGAAAATACCAACCGGAGAAACAATAGATTTATTATTTGGGGATGTAACTTCTATTAGCCCGTTGAAAATTAAGATAGATAATAGGTTTGAGGTGGATGAAAAATTTCTAATATTATCTGCATTAGTAAAAGAAACAATAATTAAAATCCCCGAAAGAGATGCTAACACCCATAAACATATTATACCCCAACATACCACATCCCCTGCGGGAGAAGGACCCCATACCCATACAATCCCAGAAATGGTAACTAATTCAGCATTACCAGATATTCTTCTATGGAGAGGATTAAGGGTGGGAGATAAGGTAAGGGTATTAAGGGTAAACAAGGGTCAAATGTTTTATGTAATGGAAAGAGAGGAGGGAATAGATTGATACCAGAACAAGCAATTGATTTAACAAATTTAGAAATAGAAAATCAACCCTCCCGAACTTATAAATTAGATTTTGAAAGAAAAAGGATTGGAGGGATGATTGATAACGAGCAAGCTATAATGCAGATGGTTATGAAAATCCTTTATACAGAGCGATATGCTTATGTAATATATAGTTCCCAGTATGGGGTAGAGCTAGATAGGATGATAGGACAAGATTATGATTTCATAGTTTCAGATTTAGAAAGAACAATTACTGAAGCCCTTACCGCAGATGATAGAGTAATTGATATAACCGATTTTCAAACTAATAAAATAGGTATTGATAAGATGGAAGTATCTTTTACAGTGAATACTTTTGATGGCTCAGTTGATATAGAAACGGAGGTGGCAATATTATGATTGGAGATTATTTAGAGCAGTATTCATTTGAATATCTAATGGAAAAAGCATTAGCCCGAGTTCCAAATATAATTGATAAACGAGAAGGTAGTATTATATATGATACTTTAGCTCCAGCTTGCTATGAATTATCTGAGTATTATATGAGATTGAGGAGAATACTTCAAGACACTTTTGCAGAAACCGCCAGTGAGCAATATTTAGATTTAAGGGTTGCAGAACGAGGAATAACTAGATTCCAATCTACTCAAGCAATTAAAAAGGGGGAGTTTTTAAACTCTAGTGGAGCACCATTAAATATTGAAATAGGTAGTAGGTTTTCTACAATTTCAGATACTCAACCTATAAATTACATTGTCCTAGCTCCTTATCAAGTTGAAGGAGTAAACGTTCCAGGTAGTTATCAACTAATATGTGAAGAGTTTGGGACTATTGGTAATAGTTATGTTGGAAATATAATTCCAATTGATTATGTGCAAGGTTTAAGTGAAGCCCTTATGACTGACTTAATAATACCTGCAAGAGATATTGAGACAGATGATGATTTAAGGTCAAGATACTTTCTTTCATTAACTGAAAAACCATTTGGAGGAAATATTACTCAATATAAAGAGGAGTTAAAAAATATTGATGGTGTAGGAGCGGTTCAAATATATTCCGCTTGGGATGGCGGGGGTACCGTAAAATGCAGCGTTATAGATTCATCTTATGATATTATATCTCAAGAGTTCATAAATATTATTCAGGATTTAATTGACCCTTCACCTCAAGCAGAAGGATTAGGTATTGCCCCTATTGGGCATAAGGTAACAATAACAACTCCATCAGAATTGATAATCAATATAGCAGCTAATTTAACACTGATGAGTGGATATACAAAACAGCAAGTGACCCCAGCTATTCAAGAAGCACTGGAGAACTATATTTTATCTTTGAGAAAAGAGTGGGATAATGGCAATGAATTTAATCAATATATTCTTGGAGTTTATATATCCAAAATAAATGCGGCTATTTTAAATGTATCAGGAATTGCAAACGTGACTAATATTACTATTAATAGTTTAGCAAATGACTTAATATTAACGGAAAACGCTCAGTTACAAGAGCTTCCAGTATTGGGGGCGGTGACCTTAAATGAATAAAACAAATTTATCTAAATATTACCCACGGATTTATAAAAATATTTTGGAAATAGATAATTTAGTATTTACGGAAAATGAATTATTCAATGAAACAAATACTTTAACAACTGAGGTGGAGGATAATCAATTTGTATTAACCGCTAATTCTAAAGGATTAACTATTTACGAAAGAATGTTAAATATAATAGCAAATCCCTTGTCAGATACTATACAATTTAGGAGAGAGAGGATAATAAATAGGTTGTCTTCCCTCCCTCCATTCACATTAAGAGAATTGAAAGGTAGGTTGAACAATCTATTAGGGTCAAACAATTATGATATTGAGGTGATTTATGATAATTATGAATTAAAGTTGGATATGAGGATTGGGGTTTATGGAAAATTAGATGAAGTTTTGAAAACCTTAATTTCAACTGTTCCTGTAAATATGCAAATCATCACCACTAATAATTTAACTTATGAAGCTACTGGGACAGTGTATACAGCTTCGTATAAAGCAGAAATACGTAATTTTACTATTACATCAGAGTTGTTGCAAGAGTATTTAGCTCAAGGGTCTTTCTATACTGGTTCAAACCTAAGTAAAACGCTTGAGTATATAATAAATTAAAGGAGGATAAATAATGCAAAACTTAGTTATAACAAACAAAGGTCAAGAGTTAATGGCAAAGTTAATTGCCGGAACATCTACCGCAACCTTTACAAAGATTTGCACATCAGATTATGACTATACCAATACTAATCTTGAAGAGTTATTAACGATGTACCAAATCAAGCAAGAAACCTTAGTTTCTAAAGTTTCAAGAACTGATACAACTATGGTTGAGGTATTAGGGGCAATTAACAACACAGAATTAACAGAAGGATATTATATTAGAGGAGTAGGACTATTTGCGGAGGATTCAGATGGGGTTGAAATTTTATATGCTATTAGCATAACAACTACTCCAGATTATATGCCCTCATTTAGTGGTTCAACCGTTTCAGGGGTAACTTTCAGATTGAATACAAAGGTGGATAACTCATCTCAAGTTACACTTGAAGTAAATCCTGCAGCTGTTCCTACCATTGAGCAAGTGAACCAAATATCTAATATTATAACTATCCATAGCCAAGCAATGATTGCAAGTGAAGAAGGAGTTCATGGTTTTAGATACTTCAATGATATTCTACAATTTGATGATGGGAGTGGGAATTGGATTGATACCGAAACCGGAGGAGGAGGCATTGCCCCTAATAATGTAATCAACCCAAAGATTAAAGTAGGTAATAGTAAATTAACAATTAGTTGGGAAGACCCTGGTGATACAATTGTAGAAGGACAATTACTTGCAACTTGGGCGGGTACTAAGCTTATTCAAAAGGCTGGTTCCTATCCTGAAAATGTAAAGGATGGAACACTTATTCTCGATAATAAAGTAAAAGATGCTTATGCAACTAATGGTTTTGAAATAAGTGGATTAGCTAATGGTCAAACTTATTATTTTCAGTTATTCCCTTATAGTGATAAAAACGCAGTTAATGAGAATGTAGCAAATAGGCTTTCGGGAACACCCCAACCTTATAAAGTAATGACTGCTATAATTGACCTATCTAATAGTAATCCAGCAACTTGTATCACGTATGCAGATGATGCGGTTGGTATGACAGCTGGTTCTGCGGTATGGGATGAATTCTTTGGTCATTATCCAGTAATTCTAAAAGATGGGGTTGAAGGGGTAAAGCTTAACCCTAATGATTATACAAAGGATATTGATGGGAACAATGTTAATTTAGCTTCTACAGTTGTTGGGGATGTTATGGTAGCTTTTCCAAGAAGAGGAGTAAAGATAACAACAGTTGGAAATACATTAACTGTAAAAATGACAGATGACCCTGATAACCCAGAATTTGAATATTTAGCGCATACCCGAGGAACTACTCGAAAAGAAAAGTTTTATCTTGGGGCTTATAAAGGATTTACAAATGCTTCAAAATTACGTTCTTGGTCAGGAAAAGCACCAACAGTTTCACAAACTATTGCAACATTCAGAACTCAGGCACAGGCTAATGGAGTAGGGTATGACCAGAGTGGATTCTATCAACTAACGTTTAGACAAGCTATGTATATATTAAAATATGGAAACTTGGATTCTCAAACTGTAATTGGTAGAGGTTTTGTTGATGGGAATAGTGCAGCGACCAATACTGGTAGTACTAATCAAAGAGGTATGGATTGGGGAGAAACAACCGGTAAACAACAAATGAAGTTATTTGGGCTTGAGGACTTTTGGGGAAATGTTCGTGAATGGATTGATGGATTAGTATCCACCTCTACTTGGAATATGCTGACAGCTACAGATAATTTTAATGATACCGGTGCAGGGTATATAGATAATGGTCAAGGAGCAATCGCTAATATTGGAAACTATATGAGTAAACCTCAAGGAACAACTAAGACTGGGTTTATTGCAAAAGAAGTAACTGGTTCGGATAGTACTTACTTCTGCGATTCTGCGTATTTGAATTCTTCCTGTGTTGCGAATTTTGGCGGTCATTGGGGTGATGCTTCGTATGCGGGAGCTTTCTATTTGCTGGTGCATTATGCCGCTTCGAATTCGTATGCTAATATCGGCGCGCGCTTGATGTTTTTATAAGTTAATAATTTGGGTAATGGGAGTTAGATTATACGAATTTGAATTCTTCCTGTGTTACGAATTTTGGCAGTAATTGGAGTAATACTTCGAATACGGGAACTTTCTATTTGCAAGTGAATAATACCACTTCGAATTCGAATGCTAATATCGGCACGCACTTAATGTTTTTAATATTGACCCACGTGCAACCATTACCCTGGCTCTTGCCAAAACATAAAAAGTAAAAAAGTTGTACTGATACTTAATAAGGAAGGTTCAACATCAAAAAACATCAATGGAGGTCAGGAACATTAAAAGATACGGAAACATATATGAGAAAATATATGATATAAAAAACTTAAAACTCGCACATAAAAATGCGAGAAAAGATAAGACCTACTATAAAGAAGTTAAAATGGTGGATGCTAACGAAGATTATTATTTAAGTGAGATTCAGAAGATGCTTAAAAAAGAAACTTATGAAGTTAGCACTTATGAAATTTCAGTGATAAATGACAAAGGTAAAGAAAGAGAATTATGTAAATTACCTTACTATCCAGACAGAATTATTCAATGGGCTATCATGTTACAGGTTGAGCATATATTCATGCAGGTGTTTACAACATTCACCTGCGCTTCAATAAAGGGTAGAGGTATTCATAAAGCTTCATCTTTGTTAGATAAATATATGAAAGATAAAGAAGGTACTAAATATTGCTTAAAGGTTGATATTAGTAAGTTCTATCCAAACATTAACCATAGTATCTTAAAAAGATTGATACGAAAGAAATTCAAGGATAAAAGATTACTTAGTATTTTAGATAAAATAATAGAAAGCACTCCAGAAAATAAAGGTGTCCCAATAGGTTCATATTTATCTCAGTTTCTTGCAAACTTCTATTTAGCATATTTCGACCATTGGCTAAAAGAGGTAAAGAGAGTTAAGTATGTTGTTAGATATATGGATGATATAGTTATTCTACATCATTCGAAAGAATATTTACACCAATTAAAACGGGAAATGGATATATACTTGGATAATGAACTCAAGTTAAAAATCAAAGATAATTGGCAGGTGTTCCCAACCGCAATTAGAGGTATAGACTTTGTAGGTTATAGACATTTCTATGGTTACAAATTATTAAGAAAATCTACTTGTAAAAGATTTAAGAAACAAATGCTAAAAATTAGAAAGAAATGTAGCCAAGGTCATAAATTAAATTATTCAGAATGGAGTTCAGCTAATTCTTATAAGGGGTGGTTAATATGGTGCAGTAGTTATAGATTAAGTAAAAAATACATTGACCCTATTCAAACTTACTTAGATGAATATTATCAAAAGCAAATTAAAGAAAGGGAGGTAATGCCTTATGAAAGATATGGGAATAAGACAAGGGAGTTCAACTCAGGCGGTTCAATTAACCGTAGGAAAGGATACAGTGTATGTAAGAAATGACATAACCCCTATACTTGAGGATATTGAAGGTAATCCAGTTCAAGACCTATTCAGTTATCATGAGATTCAATATGATAAAGATGAATATATAGCCTTATTAAATGAACAGCTTGATAAATTAGTAGAGGCAGACTTAGATAACAAAATGGCACTGACAGAAATATTTGAAAAGATAATAGTGTAAGGAGGAAAAGCTAATGGCAAAGATATATGCATCGTTAATTGTAGCAGGTAGGAAAACCTTTGAAGAAGTTCCTACACAGATTAAAGACGAGGTAAAATTGGCCCTAAAAGAATATGTAGTACGTGGCGAATTAACTGCTGAACAATATCAGGAATTCGTTGGTGAACCTTATGTTGGCTAAATTATGGTTAATCTTTACAATAATGAGAGGAGGAATAGATATGGTTATAGTATATGTAGCTCTTATAATTGCTGGTAGAAAGACTTATGCACAAGTACCTGCAATCTTAAAAGAAGCTGTAAAGGAAGAACTTATAGCTCTTGACCTTGAGGAATTAACTGAATAACCATAATGAAAAAGGGATGGTGGGTGGGCAAAGGAACTGTAATTATGGAATAAGGAGGATAATATATGTCAACTAATTCACAATTTTTAGCTTTTATTTCTCCTATTTTTTCTGCACTTTTTATTTGGTATGTACAGTTTCAATGCACAAGAAGAGATAGAAAAATTGAAGAGGAAAGAAAGTTGGAAAGGCTGAAATTGGAAAATATAGAAAAACAGCGAGAAAAAGAAAATAAAGAATATATACAAGCAAGGAAAAAAGAAAATTTGTTGACAATGCATATGATAAAAGCAATTGGAAAATTATCATATGCAAACTCAATAGCAATAAAAGAAGGAAAGATAAACGGGGTAATGGAAGACGCGATAAAATATTATAATCAAACTAATATGGAAATGACAGAATTTATGCAGGAGTCAGCAGTATCTAATTGGTACGATAAATAGAAAAGGTGGTGAAAAATGAATAATTTACAATTTATAGAAAAATTATTAGACATAGAAAAAAACTATAAAACACTGTACGTGATGGGATGTTTTGGAGCTCCTCTTAATATACAAAATAAAGCAAGATATAAAAATAACCATAACTATAATAAACAGATAGAAAGGCAGAAAATGATAGATAATGCAACGGAGGATACATTTGGATTTGACTGTGTGAACCTAATAAAGTCAATCATTTGGGGATGGGAAGGAGATAAGAATAAAAATTATGGAGGAGCTATATATAATAGTAATAATCTTGACGATATATCAGCTAATATGCTAATAACAAAATGTATTGATATATCTACAAATTTTGATAACGTTCAGATTGGGGAATTGATGTGGATGAAAAATCACGTCGGAATTTATATTGGAAATGCTCAAGTTGTAGAATGCAGCCCAGCTTGGAAAAATGGGGTGCAGATAACAAGAGTATTAAATATTAAATCCCCTACTATGCAAAATGCAAGCAGAATGTGGACGAAACATGGAAAATTGCCTTTTATCAATTATTTAAATATTGATAATATATTAAAATCTGAAGAGCAGGTAGCAAAAGAAGTATTGCAAGGAAAATGGGGAAATGGAGCAGATAGAAAAGAAAAATTAATAAAAGCAGGATATAATTATACTAATATACAGAAAGAAGTAAATAAAATTTTAAAAGGGGGATGATAAGAATGTTTAATTTTTTAAAAAAGGATTTTCTAAACCAGCTATCACTTAGTCTTGTAGCAGAAGCGGAAAAAGAATTTGGAGGAAAAACAGGGGAGTTAAAATATGCAACTGTAACTGTTAGAATATATGAAAAATTGCCCTGGTATGCTAAGCTATTTTTAACACCATCACGAATTAACAGATTAATAGAACAAGCAGTAGCAACATTAAATAAAAAATTAAATAAATAATTAAATATTTTTTTTTAATTAGAAGGTAG
>JGI24503J29689_10012581_pt1 | contig 14694 bp, 16 predicted proteins | sample BioPla3RNA2_FD_29689 | JGI IMG/M metagenome (IMG submission 29689)
AAAAAAAGTAGAAGCTTTGATTAGAAAAGAAGGAGCAGTACCAGCTACAATCGCTATTATTAACGGTAGTATTAAAGTTGGACTAGAAGAAGATGAATTGTTACATCTAGCTAGGAGTAAAGGAGTTTTAAAAGTAAGTAAAAGAGATTTTGGTTATTGTATCTCCCAAGGTTTAACTGGTGCAACCACTGTTTCGGGAACGATGATTATAGCAGATACGGTAGGAATAGAAGTATTTGCAACTGGTGGAATAGGCGGAGTACATCGTGAGGCTAATCTTACTTTTGATATTTCTCGAGATTTAGATGAACTTGCTAATCTTAATGTAGCAGTTGTCTGTGCTGGAGCTAAATCGATTTTAGATCTTGGCCTAACATTAGAATACTTAGAAACTAAGGGAGTTGAAGTTATTGGTTATAAAACAAATAAATTACCAGCCTTCTTTACAAGTAGTAGTGAATTTGATGTAACTTATAGACTAGATAGTCCAAAAGAAATTGCGAAAGCAATTGATAGTAAATGGCGCATTACTTATGGGGGAATAGTAGTAGCTAATCCAATTCCAGAAGAACATAGTCTAGATCCTAAATTAATTAGTGAAACAATTGAAAAAGCAATTGAAGAAGCAAAAGAACACAATATTAAAGGTAAAGAAACTACACCATATTTACTTGCTAAGATAAAAGAATTAACAGGTAATAAAAGTTTAGAAGCAAATTTAGAATTAGTTTATAATAATGCTATTTTAGCTGCTAGAATAGCAGTTGAACTTGCCAAGATAAAATAAAAAAGAATAGAAACTATTTTAATAATTTAGATAATTATATTCAAAGCGAATATGGTGACAATAATTAAGGGATGCTTTTTAGTGTCTCTTTTTTTAGCTTGTCTATTTTAATCAAACATGTTCTTTAAGCCGTTTTTTTATTTAATGCTTGATTTCCTCCAGATAATGTGATATAATACAACTATCTGGAGGGAATTATGATATATACTATAGAGGATTTATTAATCAAAAATAAGAATTATTCAGATGTAAGAGGTAAAATTTCTAGGGATCTAAGAGATGGTAAAATAATTCAGATTAGAAGAGGGCTATATGAAACAGATAAAAATACATCTGGACATTATTTAGCAAGCTATATCTATGGGCCATCATATTTATCTTTTGATTATGCTTTAGCAAAATATGGTTTAATCCCTGAAGGTGTTTTTAAAACTTATACTTCCGCAACTTTCAAGAAAAATAAAAAGAAAAGATATTCTAACTATTTTGGCGATTATCTTTATCGAGATGTTCCCGAAAGTGTTTATATGTTTGGGGTTAAGGCTGTTTTAGAAAATGGTTATACTTATCATATAGCAACACCTGAAAAAGCTTTGTGTGATAAATTATATACCTTAAAACCAGTCAAAAATTTAAGTGAGTTAAAAAACTTGATTTTTAATGATTTGCGAGTAGATGAAACTTTATTTAGAAAATTAGATTTAGAGTTTATCACAAAGATAAGTAGTAAATACAAATCAACGAATTTAAAATTATTAGAGAAGTTAATAAAAGGTGGTGATTTTTAATGACTATTATAAAGCAAATGCTTGAGAAGTATGAAATTAAAACTTCAGAAGATAAAATTAATGCGCTTAAAGAGGTAGTTCAAGAAATTACCCTATCGGGGCTTGCAAGAGCTAACTTTTTTAAAAATGTTGCTTTTTATGGTGGAACTGCTCTAAGAATTTTTTATGGATTAGATAGATTTTCAGAAGATTTAGATTTTTCACTTGTAAGTCCTAATTTAAATTTTGATATCAAACAATATTTTTCTTATATTGAAAAAGAAGCAAATTCTTTAGGACTTAATTTTCAAGTAGAAGAAAAAGTGAAAACAGTGGATTCGAATATTAAATCTGCATTCTTAAAAGGAGGGACAAAAGAACATATTTTAATGTTTTATGAAAATGATCTTGGAATTCCAAGTATTAATCCACAAGAACTTATTAAGATAAAAATTGAAGTTGATATAAATCCGCCTGGATTTGCAAAGTTTGAAAATAAGTTTGGATTATTGCCTTACCCTTATCAAGTAAAGCTTTATGATCTTCCTTCTTTATTTGCTGGTAAAATTCATGCAATACTATGCAGGGGTTGGAAGAATAGAGTAAAGGGTAGGGACTTATATGATTATATATTTTATCTTTCTCAAAATGCGAAAGTAAACTTGAACCATTTAAAAGCTAGAATTGTACAAACTGGTCATTTTGATGATAATGAAGAATTAACAATAGAAAAGTTAAAAGAGATGTTAATTGAAAAGTTTTCTAATATTGATTATTTAGATGCTAAAGAAGATGTATTGCCCTTTATTAAAGATAAGACAAAACTTGATATTTGGAGCAAAGAGTTTTTTATAGATGTTACGAAAGCTTTAAAGGAAGAAAATGAAGTAAATAATTGATAAAATGGTTGATGAACATGCTTTATTATATTAATAAGCTAAAGTCAAAAAAAAGAAGTTTAATTTTTCTTGATATTTTTTTTGAAAGTAACTAACTAATTTAAAAAAACTGTTAGAAGTTAAAATTATAACTTTTTACAGTTTTTTAATGAATACTTAAGATAAAAATACTATAATAACTCATAATATAATTAAAGTATTAGGGGGTATTAAAATGAAACAAGTAACTTCTCTATATAGAATTAGTTTCTTTAAAAGGATATTATTGCTATGTATTATAGCTGCTATTACATTAGTTTCTATGGCAGTTTCTATTAAAAGTTTTGTAGAAAACAATCCGCCTAAAAATAGAGATTATTCAATTTATTTGTATGGTGAAACACATGGTGATAAAAAGATTATCGAGAAAGAATTAGAACTTTGGCATGATTTTTACCATAATCATGGGATGAGACATTTATTTATTTAATCTGCTTGTTTTGATTGTGGAATTTTAAATTTATGGATGCAAGCAGAAGAGGACTATTATTTAGATTATTTATACGAAGGATGGGAAGGTACTTTTTCTGGTGATCCAGTTGTTAGAAATTTTTATGTGCAGATTAAAATAAATTGTCCTGAAACTATTTTTCATGGAATTGATGTTGGACATCAACACGATCGAGCTGGAAAGTTTTACCTAAATTATTTAGAAGAAAATGGTTTAAAGGATAGTGAAGAATATAGGTTAACTTTAGAATCCATAAACCAAGGTATTTACTTTTATGATAATGCTGATATGAAATATAGAGAAGAAATGATGGCGCAAAATTTCATTAGAGAATTTGATAGTTTAGACAATGAAAAAATAATGGGAATATTTGGAAGTGCTCATATTGGGAAAGATATTTTTAGTTATATTTTAGGTATTGATCCAATGACGTATGAGTTAAAAGAATATTATGGAAATGTTATTTATGCGAAAGAGCTAGATAGATTATAATAAATATAAAATTAAAGGAGTAATAAATGAGTAAACATATTATAGAAGATGCAAAAAGATGCTTGCAATGTAAAAACCCTAGATGTAGTACTGGATGTCCAGTTAGGACTCCGATTCGTGATGTAATTAAACTTTTACTTGATAGCAAAATACCTGAAGCAGGTAGAATGTTATTTGAAAATAATCCCCTATCAATTATTTGTAGTCATGTTTGTCCTCAAGAAAACCAATGTGAAGGACATTGTGTTTTGGGAATTAAAGGTTCACCTGTACATATTAGTGCAATTGAACAATATATTTCTGACTACTATTTAAATATCTATAAACCTAAGCCTTCTAATAACAGTAAAGGTAGAGTTGCGATTATTGGTTCAGGACCCGCAGGAATAACGATTGCAATTATTCTTGCTAAACGTGATTATGATGTTACAATCTTTGAACAAAATGATAAAGTTGGTGGTATTTTAAGATACGGAATACCAGAATTTAGATTACCAAAATCAGTAATTGATCGATTAACTAATAAAATGTATGAAATGGGGATTAAGATTAAACCTAATACAACAATCGGAGCTAATATTACTGTAGATGATTTATTTAGAGATGATTTTAAAGCAGTATTTATTGGTACTGGAGTTTGGAGACCAGCTAGATTAAATATTAAAGGTGAAAGTTTAGGACATGTTCACTTTGCAATTGAATACTTAAGAAACCCAAGTGTTTATAATTTAGGTAAAACTGTAGTTGTTATTGGTGCAGGAAATGTAGCAATGGATGTTGCTCGTACGGCCTTTAGAAATGGTGCAGAACATGTTTATATCTTGTGTTATAAGGGTGAAGATACAATTACAGCTCGTGAGCATGAAGTTGAATATGCCAAGATTGATGGAGCAAAATTTGAGTTTTATAAAACCGCAGTTGAGTTTGTAGATGAGGGTGTAATTTTAGCTGATTCTGAAATTACTGTTGATGAAAATAATAGAACAGTAGTTAGACCAATTGAAGGAACAGAAAAGTTATTTGCCTGTGATTCAGTAATTATTGCTATTAGTCAAGGACCAAGAGCAGTAATTGTTAACTCTACAAAAGGAATTGATGTTACAAATAAGGGTTTAGTAGAAACTGATGAAGTTGGAAAAACCACAAGAAAAGGTGTTTTTGCTTCTGGTGATGTAGTTACTGGAGCTAAGACAGTTGTAGAGGCGGTAAGGATTTCTAAACTAGTAGCTGATGCAATAGATGATTATATTCAAAGTGAAAATAATTAAGAGATACTTAAAAGTATCTCTTTTTTGTATTTTTATCGGCAAGATATATTAAAAAATAATATAAAATTATTGATATATTGCCGATAGTGTGATATAATATTTATATATAGGAGGTCTTGATATGAAATATTTAAGCGTATCAGAAACTGCAAAAAGATGGGGATTATCTGAGAGAAGTGTGCGAAACTATTGTAAACAAGGTCGTGTTTTAGGTGCATACCTAGATGGTAAAACATGGCTGATTCCAGAAAATGCTATAAAACCTGAAAGAAAAGGAACGAGAATATTTAAGAATACACTTCTTGAAATATTGAAAAAGGAAAAAGAAGCTAAACTTAAAGGTGGTATTTACCATAAAATCCAAATAGAACTTACATATAATTCTAATCATATTGAGGGGAGCACATTAACACACGATCAAACAAGATACATTTATGAAACTAATACTATTGGATTAGAAAAAGAAGTAACTAATGTTGATGATATTTTGGAAACTGTTAATCATTTTAGATGTGTAGATTTGATTATTGATAAAGCCAACTTTAATATAACTGAAAAGTTAATTAAGGAACTTCACCTAATTCTAAAAAGTGGGACTTCTGATAGTAGAAAAAGCCCTTTTGCAATTGGAGATTATAAAAAGGTGCCAAATGAAGTTGGTGGCTTAAAAACAACTAAACCAGAAGATGTTGCAAAAGAGATTAAATCATTGCTTCAATGGTATAATGCTTTAGAAAACAAAACATTAGAAGAAATACTAGAATTTCATTATAGATTTGAGCTAATTCATCCTTTTCAAGATGGAAATGGAAGAGTAGGAAGATTAATAATGTTTAAGGAATGCTTGAAATATAATATTGTTCCATTCATTATTGATGAAAGTTATAAGTTATTTTATTATAGGGGATTAAAAGAATGGAATAAAGAAAGAGGATATTTAATAGATACTTGTCTTTCAGCTCAAGACAAATTTAAAAAATACTTAGATTATTTTAGAATAGATTATAATTAATGAAAATAAAATTTTAATATGATATAATGTTTAACAAGGAGGAAGAATATGATTAAAATAACATATGATAATAAATTTAATACTAAATTAGTTTTAGATTTAGAAGGAAAAGCAAAATCAAAAGAATTAGAGCTTCTTTTAGAAAAGAAATTATTTAGTGCTAAACAAGGAGAAATTTTTGTAAATGTAAATTTAAATAGAGAGGGAACAGTTTATCTTGCTTTGGAGAAAGGTTTAGATGGCTGTCATGATAAGATTAGAACTGCAGGTTTTAACTTAGCAAAAAAACTAGTTCAAGAAAAGGTAAGCAAAATTAATCTAGACTGTAAAGAAGAAGATCCTAAATTGGTTTCTACTTTAATTCAAGGTATTTTATATAGTAATTATAACTTTGATAAATATAAGACTACTAAGCTTGACAAAGAAGAAATTGAAGTTTCTTTACTAAATGCACCTAAAGCATTAAAAGATAAGATCAAAGAACTTGAAGTAGTAATAAACGGAGTAAATATTGCTAGAGATTTTGTAAATACAAGAGCGATTGATTTATATCCTGAAAGTTACGCAAACGAGATTGTAAAACTATTTAAAGGAAGTAAAGTTAAAGTAGAAGTATATGATAAAAAACAAATTGAAGAACTAGGGATGCATGCCTTACTTGCAGTTGGTTCTGGAAGCGATAAAGAGCCTAGATTTGTTGTGATGAAATACTTTGGTAATAGTGAAACTGATAAACATATTACTTTTGTTGGGAAAGGGTTAACTTATGATTCTGGTGGATATGACTTAAAACCTGGTAAAAGTATGTTTGATATGTATGATGATATGGCAGGTTCAGCTGCAGTTGTAGGTGCAATTAAAGCTATTTCTGATATGAAGTTAAAGGCAAATGTTGTAGCAGTTACGGGGTTAGTTGAAAACTTAATTAGCGGTCACGCTTATAAAAATGGTGATATTATTTCTTCAATGAAAGGTTCTACAATTGAAATTGGTAGTACTGATGCTGAAGGAAGACTTACTTTAGCTGATACTATTTACTATGCCGCAACAAAATTAAACTCTACACACATTATTGAACTTTCTACATTAACTGGATCAGTTGGTGTTGCCTTTGGCTCAGATATTGTTGGGGCTATTGCAAATGATGATGATTTTTATAGTAAGGTATTTGAAGCAGGTAAACACGTTGGTGAACTAAACTGGAGATTACCAATAACAGATACACTAAAAGAAGCAGTTAAAGGAGAGTTTGCGGATTTAAGAAATTCAATTCCAGGTGGAGCTGGAGTAATTACAGCTGGTATTTTCTTAGAGCATTTTTCAGAAGGTGTTCCTTTTGTTCACTTAGATATTGCTAGTACAGCTAATGGTGGTGCTAAAAGATATTATGCAGCTGGAGCAACTGGTGTAGGAGTTAGAACTTTATATAAGTTAGTTGCATCTAACTTTTGTAAGTAATATTTTAATATTTGATGGAAAATAAAACTACTTAAACTTAATATAATGTTTTAAGTAGTTTTTATGTAAGAAGGAGAGAGCAATAATGATAGAAACACTAAAAATATTTTTGATTATAGTAATAGTCATACTTTTAATAATCGGAATTTATTTTCTAACTAAATCAAAATCAACTGCTAAATATAGAGATTTTGTCTTAAACTATAGTATTGCATTAAGAGAAATAAAAGCTATTAATAAAGAATATAATTTTTATAATATCCCCAATTGTAATATGAGTAATTCATATGATAATGAGGATAACTATAATAATATTTCACCAAAAGATTATTTAACATACCAACTTGTTTCTTCTAAAGATAAAATTTATGATGCAATGGATAAAACATTTGATAATAATCACCTTTATAATCAATATATAAAAGAAATCGGAAAAAAATGTGTGTTTAATAGGTTTGATACAGATATAACACTGAGAAATAAAGAAGAGCTATTAAGAATTGAAAAAAAGATAGTTTCCCAACATATAAGAAAGGTTGTAACTGATTTTAAAATAACAGTAAACATTTACTTAACAAATTTAACTGGTTTTTGTAGAGATTCCAAATCAGCAACTTTTAATGATGATGAAATTATGGATTTAATGGCTGCTGTAGAACGAAAAAATGGTGATTATTATCTTGATGATGATGTTTGGCAATCTATATGCAGTGTGGAAAGAGGAAAAGTTTCTAATAAAATGAGATTTGAAATTTTTGAAAGAGATGGATATCGTTGTAAGAAATGTGGAAGTAGAGATAATTTAGAAATAGATCATATCATTCCTATCTCTAAAGGTGGTAAATCTACATATGACAACTTGCAAACTTTATGTCATAATTGCAATTATAATAAAGGCTCAGATACGATATATTATTGAGAAAATTTTGACATATTAGTATTAATGTTACATGAATTTGGATGTTTTAAAGTTTAGTGATAAATATAGTTTTAAGCATCCCTTAACAATTTAAAATTAAAAGAGTATAATTGCAAATTGTAAATACTAATATAATTTATTTAAATAAAAGAGATAAAATAATGAAAAAAATTACAATTAGAGGTAGAATTAACCTACCAGCAGAACACATTAGTGCTTATAACAAAGTTAAGCAAGATGGCTATAGAGCAGGAATGAAAAAGTTCCTAGTCGACTTAATAGCAACAAGTAGTTTAGACTTTAGTTACAGTGGTTTAAATATGGTTCTTAGAGACTATAATGATATTAGTGTAGCAGGTGCTTACCTTGCACAGACACTAAGAATTTTCTTATGAAGACTATGGGTGTCACTATTATTTTCACAGGAGTTACACTTTGGATTTATGTAGTTAAGGATACCAAAACTGATATAGAATACTATGCAGTAGACATTACACGTTTTGGTATTTATAGAGGACGAAATAATATAAATCCTCTTAAAAGGATATTTTTACTTCCAAAGAGTACAGACAGTTCAGACTATAGTAATAAGCTTATTCAAAGCATTATTACTAGACTATACAATAATGCTGTAAGAAGAGTACAGCCGGTTGATTATGATGATTTTACTTTTATAGAAGGAGGGGAAGATAATGAGTAAAAACAAAAATAGGTTTTGGATAGCAAGATAGTTAATTCTAGCCTAAAGTGAAAACTATAGCTATCATAACTTCTTACTTGGAAGAAATTTTATAGCTTGTTCCGTATTTAACCACTTATGAATCATCATATCTTATAGGTATTGATATTGTTATTGATGTTGTTTTAATTGAATCTTATTGTAGATGGTATAAAAAACGGCTTACTTTTAATAAGCCATTTTTATTCATTTGCAAATTAAATTGGGCATATATTGACAACGTGCGCAAAAAATGATATAATTTGGGCAGGAGGTAAAAACATGCACAAATTACCGATAAAATTTAATTACGAAGATCCAGAAATTTTAAAAGCGTTAGTTAACGCTAAATACGAACTTGGAAATTTAAATGGCTTAATTAATTTATTGCCTAATCCTAAGATTATTTTGAATGCAATTATCCTAGGGGAAGCAAAAGAGTCAAGCTCTATTGAAAATATTGTAACTACTTTTGATGAGATTTTTAAAGAAATTACTTTAAAAAATCAAGATGCAAATACAAAAGAAGTAGTAAACTATCGCCAAGCTATTTTAAAAGGTTATTCAGATCTTAAAGCAAATGGGTTTATTTCTACAAACATGATTGTAGAAATACATTCAATAATTGAACCTAATGTTGGGGGGATTAGAAAAATACCAGGAACTGTTATCATGAATACAAAAACAAAAGAAGTTCTTCATACTCCCCCGCAATCAGAAAAAGAAATTATAGATTATATGAATAATTTGGAACAGTATATTAACTATCCAGAAATGCATAATATTGATCCAATTTTAAAAATGGCAATGATTCATTATCAATTTGAATCAATTCATCCATTTCATGATGGAAATGGAAGAACTGGTCGTGTTTTAAATATTTTATATTTGTTATTAGAAAAGCAGATTAATCTTCCAGTGTTATATCTATCAAAATATATAAACAACACTAAAAGTGAATACTATAAACATTTAAGTGGTATAAGAAAAGATGATAAGAATATTAAAGATTATTTGTTATATATGATTAAGGGAGTTGAAGAAACTTCAAAATTTACTATTAGTTTCATTAATAACTTTTTATCTTTAATGAAAGAAGCAATAGAGAAAATGAAAGAAAAGTGCCCTAGTATTTATTCAGAAGAACTTGTAAATTATTTATTTTATGATTTTTATACTAAAAATGAATATTTTAGAGATGCTTTACATATTTCGCGAAATACAGCTACTAAGTATTTAAATTTGCTTGTTGAAAAAGGATTTTTAGTTGTAGAAAAGGCGGGAAAAGAAAAACTATATAAGAATGTTTATTTATATAGGTTGATTGATAAATGGTAATAATATTTTAGAAAGGAGTTTTAATATGAAGTCTATTATTAAGCGAAAAGATCAAAAGTTACTACTTCAGCATTTAGAGAAGATGCATCCTTATGATATTGCTGAAGAAGTAAAAGGTTTAAGTGAAGAAGAAAAAGATTTATTTTATTCACTTCTTTCTGAAGAAGAAATAGCAAGAATTATTGCTTTTATGGAGCCTGAAGAAGCTGCTGATGTTATTGATGATTTTGATTTTGAAAGACAAAAGAATATTATGGATACATTAGAGCTTGATGATGCTGCGGATATCATAGTTCATATGGACAATGAAGAAGAATTAATTCATGCTTTAGAAAATGAAGAACATATTTCTAAAGTACTTGATTATGATGATCAAGAAGTTGGAGCTCATATGTCCGATAGTTTTATTAGTCTTAATTTAGGGATGGATATTAAAGCTGCTACTAAAAAGGTTATTAAGGAAGCAGGAGAAGTTAGTATTAACAATCATATTTTTATTGTAGATGAAGAGAAGAAGTTTAAAGGAATTGTGGAGCTAAGAGATTTAGTTAAAACTAAAGCTCCCGCGTACATTGATGATATTATTAAACTAAGTCCCCATGTTTTGTCAAATGATAATGTTGAAGAGGCAATTCATAAGATGAAAGATTATAGTTTGTATGAAATGCCAGTTTTAAATAAGGAGTTAGAATTAATTGGTATTTTAACAATCGATGATGCGATTGATATTTATCATGAAGAATCAGTTGATGATTTTGAGAAATTATCAGCTTTGCCAGATACAAAAACAAAAGGAATAGTAAAATCTGCTCTTAAAAGACTACCTTGGCTTGTTTTACTGTTAGCATTATCACTTCCAATTGCGATTGTTACAACTCGTTTTGAAGAAGTTATTACTACAGTTGCTGTACTTGCTATTTTTCAGCCTTTAATTTTAGATGCGGGAGGAGATGTTGCAAGTCAGACTCTAGCTGTTACTTTAAGAATCTTATCTAAAAAAGATTCTAAAAAAGCTTTAAAGAATGGTGGTAAAGAAATCTTAGCTGGATTAATTAACGGGATTGCTTTAGGACTAGTAGCCGGAGTTGTTTCTTTTATTATTGCGAAAGTACTAAAAGTAGAACAGCCTCTTAATGTTTCCTTAGTTGTCTTTATTTCACTTGCTCTTACAGTTGCAATTGGACCAATCTTTGGTTTATTTATTCCTTTGATTCTAAAGAAAATGAAAATAGATCCAGCTGTTGCATCTAGTCCATTTATTACTACCTTAATAGATATTACGAGTGTAATTATTTATTTTGGCTGTGCAACACTTCTTTTGGGGGTGTTTTAGATGAAGGAATTAATGCGTTTAAATGATGCTCAGCTAAAAAAAGAATTAGCTAAGATGCATCCTTATGATATAGCAGAAAAGATGAAAGATTCATCTAGTGATGCGCCAATGCGCATTATTAGGTTAATGTCTTTAAACAAAACAGTGGAAGTTTTTTTAGAGTTACCAGAAGATGTTTCGAGAAACTATTTTAATTTGTTAACAGAAAGTCAAAAGAAAAGCTTTCTTCAAGAATTTGAAACGGATGATTTAAAACACTTCATTACTAGTTTTGAAGAAGATTATCAAATGTATTTGATTAGTTTATTATCTAAATCTAAACAAGCTAAACTTAGATTATTAATGAGTTATGATGAAGAAAAGATAGCTTCAATTATGAGTACTGATTTTGTGATCATTAATCAAAACTCTTCAATTAAAGATGCCACAGCATATGTAATTAATACTTCTAAAGATCGTGATTTTATTGATGATATCTTTGTAGTTGATGATGATAATGTTTTAGTTGGATCTTTTAGCCTGAAAGATTTAATTAGTGCAAGAGCAAGTGATAGCCTTGAAAGTATCACTGATAATACAAACAATTATTTAAAAATAGATGATTCAATTAATACTGGGTTTAAAAAATTTAAGAATTACGCAGAAAAGGTGTTGCCAGTTTTAAATGAAAATAGGCAAGTAATTGGAATTGTAACTGCAGATGATGTTTTAAATATCATGATTTTAGAACATGAAGAAGATATTGAGAAGATGACTGGTGTTGGTGATTATGATGAATCATCAAGTGCCTTTGTAAGGGCATATCAAAGAGTACCTTGGCTTTTACTTTCAGTAGTCTTAAACTTAGTTATTGCATTATTACTATCTGTATTTGAAAGAACATTAGTTGAAGTTGTAGCTTTAATTATGTTTCAACCGATGATTTTAGGTATGGCTGGTAATATTGGATCACAATCGATTGCGGTAACGATCTTAAAGTTATCTCATGATGAACTAGAAGGAAAAAAAGCAGAAAAAAGACATATTTTTAAAGAAATAGGGATTGGTTTATTAAATAGTATTGCAATTGGAATAGTTGGTTTTTTACTATCATACGGAGTTTTAAACTTTACAAATATGGGCGATCAAAGCCCATTGCTTCTTGCTTTAACAATCGGGCTTTCTTTAACTGGAGGTATGTTTGTATCAGCTATGGCTGGAGTATTTATTCCAATTATTTTAGAGAAAATGAAAGTCGATCCAGCAATTGCATCTGGACCAATCATTTCCACACTTAATGACTTATTTGCATTACTAATTTATTTTGGTATTGCAACATTAATATTTTTATTGTAAGAATGAAAAATGGCTTTTTAAAAAAGCCATTTTCTTTTGATATAAATATTATTACTTTACTGCAATACAGTCTATTTCTACAACTACATCTTTTGGTAGTTTAGATACTTCTAAAGCAACTCTTGCAGGTTTATGATCTTTAAAGAAATCAGAGTAAGCTTTATTCATAACTTCAAAGTCAGTTAAGTCTTTTAAAAATACACAACATTTAACAATATCCTTTTTCTTTAATCCTGCTTCGTTAACTATTGCTAGGATGTATTCTAAAGCTTTTGTGGTTGCTTTGTAGATGTCATCAATATTCTTTTCGGTTTCTAGATCAACTGGGATTTGACCTGAAACATATAATGTGTTACCAGCAAGGATACCTTGACTATAAGGACCTATTGCTTTTGGTGCTTTGTTTGTGTGAATTGTTTTCATATTTATTTCTCCTTATAAAAATATTGTATCATAAAAATATAGATTTAGAACAAAAACTGAAATTTTATTGCAATAAATGTTTTTTTGAATAATAATAACATTAGATTTGTAGGGTATTTATATTTCTATATTGCTAGAAATCTTTAAAAGGACATATAATTGTAAAAATAGGAGGTATTATGAAGGAAAACAAAACTGGCTATATTTATATTCTAACAAATCCTTCATTTGAAGAGTATGTTAAAATTGGATATGCTGATGATGTTGAGGAAAGAGTAAAACAATTAAATACAACAGAGTGCACACCTTTTGCGTTTAGAATTTATGCTACATATAAGGTAAATAGTAGACTTATTGATAAAGAATTACATAGTATTATTGACAATCTAAATCCTAGCCTTAGAAGTGTAGATGAAGTTGATGAAAAAATTAAAAAAAGGGAGTTTTATGCTTTAACTCCAGAACAAGCATATTCCTTATTAGAGGGGATAGCGAAAATTAATGGGTTAACTTCTAATTTAAAGAAATATGATAAAACTGTAGAAGAATTAGAAGATGAAAAAACAGCTCAAACTATTTATCATTTATCAAAGAATAGACATGGATTTAAAGATTGTGAATTTGAATCAAGTCTTACTAAAAAAAGATACAAAGGTACTACATCAGAAGAAGGCACATTAGCTATTATTGACTTAAGTACTGGAAAGGAAGTGCCTAATAATAGTAAACCAAGTAAAAAGCAAATTGTAAAAGCAGCTTTAGAAGATTTGGGAGAAGATCCAAAGAACGATACTTTATATCAGTTATACCATAGATTGTCAAAAATAATCATCAATGGTTCTAATATATAAATATCAAATACTGTTAAAGGAAAAAGAAATTATGAAAGCAAATAACAAAATTGGGAAACTTGAAGAAGTAGACTATTGTGATTTAGTAATCACATCGGAAGGTTTTGAATTTAGGCCTTGGAAAGAAGAGGATTTGGAAGTGTATTATGAGCTTGTGAAAGACAAGTTGTTATGTGCTGTAGGTGGTTGGTCATATCTTAATAATTTAGAAGAAGCTAAGAGTAATTTAGAAGATATGATAAAAATGAAAAATTCTTTTGCTGTTGAGTATGAGGGAAAAGTAATTGGTGGAGTTGGAATTAGAACATATCATAAGAAAAAAGAGTTTCCTAAACTTGATAATTTTGAAGGAAGATTGATGGAATATATAACAACAAAAGAACACATTGATAGTAGGTTGTTTTATAAGGCAATATCAATCATTGTCTATTACTTCTTGAATTATGATATTTTAGATTTTGTTTTATATTTTACTTTTCTACCATTTAGAAATTGTTTGGTTGTGCGTGCAAAAAGTCAGATGGTTTACCGCTGTCCTCAATTTAAACAATTTCCTGGGGGAAAGCACACCATAATCTTAAGTTAAAAAAGTATAAAATTTGAG
>JGI24503J29689_10021935_pt1 | contig 14623 bp, 8 predicted proteins | sample BioPla3RNA2_FD_29689 | JGI IMG/M metagenome (IMG submission 29689)
CCAATACGTAACTATTACCGTTAGAATTTATATTGAAGGTATGGATCCAGAAGCTTTTAACTCTATTTTAGGTGATACACTAACTGTTCAATTAGGTTTCCTTATTGGTCTTGAACAAGAAATAGAAGATCCAACTGAACCATAATTTAGTTAGAAAATATAATTATTATAGTTAACAATTTACTCCTTATAGAAGGTGAGAGTGGTTAAGGTTTAAAGCCTTTAACTGCTCTTACCTAAATATAATGTGGAAAACCTTTACTTTATGATATAATAATCATATAATTACTATGAAAGTAAGGAGTTTAAAATGGGAAATATTAAAGAAAATAAATCTAAACGGATTTTTAAAATTATTTTATCGGTACTATATTACTTAATAATTGTCTTATTACTAGGGTTTTCAATAATTACTATTGCTTCTCGTGATCCTAAAAGCGTACCTAATGTCTTTGGGAGAGGGTTTCTAGCTGTTAGTTCAAACTCGATGGAAGGTAATAATAAAGATTCTTTTAATGAAGGCGATTTGATTTTTGTTAAACTTCTTAATGATGAAACTAGAAAAGATTTAAAAGCTGGCGACAGCGATGGCAGTGTAGTCACTTTTTTCGATACCGATCTTGGTGCTTTAAACACCCATAGAGTTGTCAATATTAATAACGGAATCGTTATTACTCAAGGTGATAATAGAGCGGTTTCTCAATATGAAGATGACGCTCATAATATTAACGATATTCTCGCTCTTTATACCGGCAAGAAAATTGGAAAAGTAGGTTACGCTCTTGCTTTTTTAAATACTAAAATGGGTTTTGGCTTAATTATCGTTTTACCAATATTCTTACTCTTTGTTTATCAAGGTGTGAAAGTCTTACTTTTAGTTAAAGAAGGTAAAAAACCAAGCGAGTTAGACATCGAAGCGGAAAAAGAAAGACTAAGAGCGGAAATCTTAGCGGAATTAAAAGAAGAATTAAAGAAAGAAAATCAAGATAAAGAGTAATGATAGTCCTTAAACGAGGTCTTGTTTATGCGTGAGTTTATCGACTACTATATCAAATTTTTACGATATTTTTGGGAAAACATTAAAGAGTTTTTCAGATTAATTGGAAAAGCTTTTAGTAATGTTTTTTATCATAATATTGTTAAACATTTTAATCTTTTAAATGAACTTAGTAATCGGTTTAGACCTTTAGATTGGGTCTTCACTATTTTAGTGATGACGATTAACATCGCTTTTATTCTCTTTTTATTAATTAGACTTATTCAACTATTAAGAAGATATTTAAAGTTTAATAAAATGGAAGTAACGAAAGAGAAACTCTTAGATGAAATCACTTTGCTAAGTCAAAAAGTTGTTGATGTGACGAACGAGAAGAATCAAATTTTAACTTTAAAGATGGAAAACCTAGGTTTATATACTAAAAAGTTAGAAAAAGAAAAGAAAGATCCTAAAGAAAAGATTCCTTCCCGCTTTACGAAATTAATCGAAGTCGATGAAGCTTATGACCGCTCTCCTTATTTAGTGGTAATGGATGAAGGGGACTTACTCTCTTTAAAAGAATTAGTAACTCGTTTTGTTAACTTTAGTGCTTCTGAGTTAAAACTTTATTATGAAGAAGAGACGATTAGAGCTTTTTTTGCCGGTATGGCGACCAGTAAAATTATCATTTTAGAAGGGATTAGTGGGACTGGTAAAACAAGTCTTCCTTATGCAATGGGACGCTTTTTTAATAACCCCGCTGATATTATTTCTGTTCAACCTTCTTGGCGAGATCGCTCAGAGATGATCGGTTATTTAAATGAGTTCACGAAAAGGTTTAATGAATCAGACTTTTTAAAGGCGCTTTATGAAGCTACTTATCGTGATGATTTAAACTTTATTGTCTTAGATGAGTTAAACTTAGCGAGAATTGAATATTACTTCGCGGAGTTTTTATCGATAATGGAAATGCCTAATCCCTCCGATTGGCAAATTGAAGTAGTGCCTTCTAGTGAATTAGGAGATCCTCTTCATTTAATTAATGGGAAGATCTTAGTGGCTCCTAATATTTGGTTTATTGGGACTGCTAATAAAGATGACTCTACTTTTACTATTACCGATAAAGTTTATGACCGCGCTAGCGTTATTGAAATGGATGCGAGAATCGATAAAATCGACGCTCCTTATGGCGAAAGTGTTAATATGAGTTATGACTATTTAGATAATCTTTTTAAAGAGGCTCAAAATAATTTAAAAATATCTGTTAAAACCTTAAATGATTTAGATAAATTAGATGAATTTATTACCGCGAAGTTTAAAATAACTTTTGGTAATCGAATTTTAAAACAAATCCACGACTTTATTCCCGTTTATATCGCTTCAGGGGGAGATGAAGTTGGTGGTCTTGATTATATGGTAGCGCGTAAAATATTACGCAAATTTGAAAGTTTAAACATCCCCTTTTTAGTCGATGAAATTAAAGAGTTGTTAATTTTTATTCAAAAAACCTTTGGTAAAAACAACTTTAAACTCTCGACTGAATTTTTAGAATCGCTACTAAAACAAATTTAAAGGATAATATGAAACCAACTGATAAACTAACGAAGTTTTATCAGTCTTATCAAAAGGAAAACGAAACTTTATTTAAAGAAGACATCTTCGCCCAAAAGATTTACGAAGCTTTGCTGTCGGGAGATAAAGAAGTCTATCAAAAAAACGTTAGTGAAACCAAAATCTTTGATGAGAAGTGGATTGAAACTTTAGAATCTTACTTACCATCGATTAATAAAATTATGCGCAATCCGAAATCGGATTTAAAATATGAGGACGATATCGTCTTAATTGAAAAGGCCCGTAAGACTAGTGCCCGCTCTATTAAGCACTTAGCGGCTAATACTCATCTTATTAAAGAAATTAAAGATGAACAAATTAGACCTAAAAAGATATTAGTAACTCATCCCGAGATCGAATACGCTACTTATGAAAATAGAATGGTTTCCTCTTTAGTGGAAAGATTATTTTATTTCGTAAGAGCACGTGCAGAAATAATAAGAGATTATGGTGAATCGTTTTTAAATAAAACCTTAATGTTTAAAAGTGAGTTTCCTTTTAATGAGACAACTTTAACTTTTGATTTAAAACTTAATATTAAAGAACCACCAGAAAATGAAGAAATCAATAAATATAACCAACAACTTTTAGAAAGAGTAGAAACTTTAGAAAAGTTAGTAACCGGCTTTATGAACGATAACTTCATGAAAGAATTAAAAGGCTTGCCTAAAGTAAGAACGCCAATTATGAAAACGAGTGTAATCTTAAAAAACCCTGATTATCATAATTGTTATTTATTATGGCTTTTTTTAGACCGATATAACACTTTAGCTTTTGAAACGGAAATTAAAGAAAAGACGATGGAGTTAGATGAAGCTTATTTAGAAAGCATTTACCGCGATATTATCGTCAATCTTTCTACTGTTATTTATCATCAAGAACGAAGAAGAATCCTTTATAATAGCTTTGATAAAGTTAAAAGAAAAAAGTCTTTAAAAGTAATTAAAGACTTAGAAGTAAAAGCCTTTTTAGAAGAAGATATTGAAGTTGAAGATGAAAACATCAACCAATACTATCTCGAACAAAATATGAAACTCTTCTCGCAATCTTTAGAGTACCATAAAGAAACGAGCTCGACTTATGAAGTCGCTTTAAAAAGAGCATTAAGAGAAACGATCGAATTTAGTAACGCTCTTTATCGAGGATTTTTTGAAATTCCTGAAGAAGAAGATATCTTTAGAAGATTAGTTACCCAATTAAATCCCCAAGAAGAGATCGAAAAGATTAGAGAGATGACAGAAATCGCCAAAGCAGTAAGAGAAGTTAAAGCAGTTGACTTTAGAAAAGAAATAAGAAGAGAAACCAACTTTTTAACTAAACTATTATCTTTAAATAAAGAACTAACTAATAATCAAGAAAAGTATTTAGCAGGCGTTATCGCCGCTGAAAAAGCAGCCAGAAAACTTTTACTAGAAGAAGAAGAGGCGCTGTTAAGACAAGAACATTTAAAAGAAGAGTACCGTTTTAGTCAAGAAGAGGAAGAACGTTTAAATAAACTTCGTCTAGAGAGTGAAGCGATGTTTAAAAAACTGGAAAAAGCTTATAACGATAATTTAAGGAAAGCTTTAGCAGATTTAAATAAAGAGTACCAAGAAAAAACTACAGAGACTTTATCGGGGTTAACTAATCGTCATCAAGCAAAGTTAAGACTAATAGAGCGTGAGGGAATGTTAGCGGAAAAAATGCTCACTAATCAGCATCAAGAGTTAAAAGCGCGCTTAGAGGAAGAAAGAAGAGTGGCTTTAGAAACCGAAGAAACATTATTAAAAGGTGAACTAGCAAGTAAAGAAGCCGCTTATAAAGAAGAGCTAGAAAAAGAAATGATGAGCCTAAAGGCTCGTTTAGAAAGCGAGCTTTTAAGTAAGAAAACCGCTTTAGAAACTGAAAAAGCAGGATTAAAAGTTGCTCATAAAGAAAAGTTAAAGCCTCAAGAAGCCAACTTAAAAACACTTTTAGAAGCGAAAATTTTAGAAGTAAGAAAAGATCTTTTAAAGGCTAAAATAGAGTTAGCTCAAGTACCTCGTAAACCTCAAGTTGAAAAAAAGAGTTCTTCTACTGAACAAACTATTATGGGAGTTTTTAAATAAACGATGAAGAAGTTTAAAGCGTTTTTAAAAAACATTTCGATTATCCTCAGTTTTCTCTTTTTCATTATTATTATCGCTTTAGTGTTACTATCGGTGCGGGCTAAAAAAGAAGAGAAGTTATTTTCACTGTTTGGGTATAGTTATTCTTTAGTAGTTTCTCCTTCGATGGAAGAGGCGATAAAAGTAGGCGACCTGCTTTTAATAAAGCAACTTGACTATGAAAAGTATTTAAAGGAAGCAGAAGAAGAAAAAGATATTATCGTTTACGCTTCAAAGAAGAAGGTTTTTATCGTTCACCGTTTAAAAGAGATTACCGCTGAGGGTCTCATTTTAAAAGGTGATAATAATCCTGATGTTGATGAGGAGTTAGTTACTAATGATAACTTTGTAGGAATTGTCAGGGCGAACGGACTTAACTTTATTGGCCGTCTCTTAATTGGCAATAAAATGATGATTTTCTTTGTTTTTATCGTTTTCTTAATTTATGTAATCGTTACTGAAAGTATTAATATCGCTTTAAAAAAGAAACCTAAAAAAGCGGAAATAAGTGCCGCGTTAAGAGCGGAGTTAAAAGAAGAGCTCTTAAAAGAAATTAAAAAGGAGTTAAAAGATGAGAAGTAAGCTCTATCAAATTAGTTTTTTAATCTTTACTTTCATCGTTTTAATAAGTAGCGTCTTTGCTTGGTTTAGTTTAGGCGAAACTGTTAAAAACGATTTTTTAACGATTAAGATTGGTAAAATAGAGCGTGACACTTATCTCTTTTTAAGTAAAAATGAAGAGGCTTTTCAGCTAATTAGCAACTCCCAACAATTAAAGGGGTTACTAAGCAATGGTATCCCTGGTGATAGTTATCAGTTTAAGTTAAATATTATTAGTTATTTAGAAGAAGATACTCCCTTTTCATTAAGTTTTAAAAGTGTTAGTTGCGGGAGTTTAGGAAATAGTGAGGGCTGCAGTTTGGAAGCGAACATCTTAGATGTTTACTTACTTAGTGATATCAGTCTAAATGATGAAGAGATTATCTTAACTGCTAATGAGTCTGGTACTAGTATTGGTTATGAAGGTCAAGTTTTAAAAGAAAATCGACTTCGTAATTATTTAACTAGTAGTGGTGATATTATTTTGTTTAAAAATGAAATCTTAAAGGCAGAGTTAAGGACGACTATTTTATTTACTATTAGTGTTGATAAAGATTTAGTTAATACTAGTTATTATGGCAATTTTTACTTTGAAGAAATGATAATTGGTCCTCCGATAATAGTGTGAGAAAGATGAAAGCGAAAGTAGGAAAGAAATTAATTAAGCAAATGGTGATGTTGGGCTTTACTTTAGTAGTCTTGGTTTCTACTATTTTTGCTTGGTTTGTGAAAGGTAAAATTGATTATGACGTTACTTTTTCTTCCGGTAAAATCTCTTATACTTTAACAGGTAAGATTAAAACTTTAATCGTCCCTGGTGAAAATATCGTTACCGAAAACATCGCCATAACTAATAATTCTACGATTAGACATAGTCTCAGAATTTTAGTGGAGTTAAAATTTAAAGGAGAAGTAATCGCTTTTGATGATGAGATTATTGAAACGAGTGATCTTAATTTAACAAGTTTTAGTTTTAATGAGGAAGATGGTTATTATTATTTAGATGTCCTAGATTATCAAAACCAACCTCATTTTCCAACTATTTTAAGCGAATTAGTTTTAGATGGTTATCATATGCAAGAGCACGATCAAAGTTTAACGATTTATTTAAAGTTAGAAGTCAGACAATACGACCACTTAGAGTGGGAAGATTTAGGCGAATTATTAATCGATTAGGAGTTAACGATGTTGAGATTAAAAAAGCTTAATTTAGTTTTAGTAGTAATAGCTTTTTTACTTAGTTTACTAACAGTAGCTTTTTTTAGTGTTAAGATGGTTGGCTACCTCTTTTATCGTGATGAAATAGATGATCAGGCGATGACGGGAATTGTTGATGTGGAGTTAAAGCCTTATTTTATCAATGAGTCTAATACTAAAGTTTATTTAGAGGAAGATGATTTTACTAGTGGCGTTATCGAACTTAATATTTCCGATCCCGATAGTGAGAATCACTTTAATAAGTTTGGCCTCGATATTATCGTTAATAGTAATGTTGATACGTACTTTAGAATCGCTATTTATGAACAGTTCGCCTTAAGTTATGAAAGTGGTGGGAAAAGCACTGTCATCGCCACTACTAAAGATGAGTTTTTACCATTTGTATTTAATTTAGAAGAGTTTTTTAATTACCGTTTAGAAGATGGCTATTTTTATTACCAAGAGATGGTAATAAATGATGGTAGTGAGATATTGGATAATAATTTAATTGAGTTTATTAATGTTAGTTTAGAGGAGTTTCCTCGTTATGAGAGTAGATATTCTTTATTGGTAGGGTTTTCTTTAGAAGCTGTTCAAGCTCTTAAAGGGCCAGAAAAAAACTGGCACCTCGATAATCCACCTTGGGATTTAAATAAAGATTGGTATGGTGATAATAATGATTAAAATAGTAAAAAGAAGTTTTCTGGTTTTGTTAAGCTTTGCTTTGTTGGTTTTATTAAGTGCTTATTTACCCCGTTCAAATAAGCTTGTTTTAAGCGCTGATGAAGTTGATGTTTTTACTAATGAATATGATTTTTATCCTGATGCTAATTATGGTGAAGATGTTAATTTAAGTAGTGAAGTTTTTGTTAGTATTGATGATTTGTATGAAATCGTGAGAGCGGTTAGTGTTAATGATAATTATTATGGCTTTTTAGAACTTCCTTTTAATGAAATTAACAATAATAGCATTAATGATTTTATCGAACTAGCATATTATGATTATCATCCTCAAAGTGGTGATTGGATTACCGCTTTAAACAATAATAATGAAGAAGTTAGGTTTTCCTATGAGAATGGCAATTGGATTAATAAAGGTGTCTTTACTTTAGATGAGACGATTGAGGCTCAAATTGAAACTTTAGTGGGGGCTAAAAGCGTTAAGATTACTACGGCTGATGATTTATATAAGCTTGGTAATATGGCTTCTATTAACTTTGATAAACAAGGGAAGATTAATAGTTATATTTTTGAAAAGACAATTAAAAAGATTTTAAGTTTAGATTACTTTTTATTAAGTGATATCGATTATAGTACTAAAAGGGCCCAAAAGTTTATTCCTTTGGGAATTAATATTAATATCGATACTGAAGGAAATGGCGATAATATTAATTATTATTTCCCCTTTACTGGTAGTTTTAATGGTAATGGTTTTACAATTAAAAACCTCTATTTAGCTGATTATAGCTATCTTTCTACTACTTTCCAAGACGCTGACGCTTCTACAGCGATTACGGCGAGTTTGTTTGCTCATTACGCGATGTTTTCTGCTAATGAAGGTGTGATTAAAAACTTTGTTTTAGAAAACCCTCGTTATGATTTAATTATCGGTGAAGAGTTAGCGGGCTTTTTAGGGGCGGCGATGTTAGTCGGTTTAAATAAAGGAACGATTTATAACGTCGCTGTTATCGATCAAAAAAAGCAAGTCAATGAAGATATTTCCGGGATGACAGTAAGAGTGCCTTTAATCTCGCTTGATATGTTTAAGGCGGCTGGCTTTGTTTATCAAAATGGTGTTGGTGGAAAGATTTATAATAGTTTTTTAATTAGTAATAAGGTTTTAAATGATAATAGTACTAAAGATCGTTTTACCCAAATTGAAGCTTTTTATTTAATTAATGATGGTAGTTTAGAAGGTGTTAGTTATTTAACTAATATTACTAATAGTTTAAAAGAAGCTATAAATACTAATGATGATGATGTTAAGTCTTATAGTGAGAGTGCTTATAAAGAGGGCAGTAACGTCAATATTAATGAGTTTCCTTTAACAAGTGAGCGTTTTTCAGAGTGGCATTTTTATCCTGCCGATGGTTTTCCTTCCTTACACAGTCTTAATTATCTAAATGGTTATTATGAGATAAATGATGAACTTGATTTTATTATTTTTAGCCGTTTAATTAAAATGATTACGGAAAAAGAGGGTAAGTCTTTTGATAAACATACTTATAAACTTACTAATGATTTAGATTTTATTAACTTCGATAACTTTTCTCCTATCGAAAAACAGTTTAGTGGAGTTTTAACGAGCATCAATGAAGGAGATCCCCAGTTTATTACTCGTTTAAAGATCGCTAAACCTTATTTAGTGGGTAGTAATTATTATTTAGCTTTATTTAGTGAGTTAAGTGGTACTGTTAAAAACATTAACTTTTTAAATAATGAAATTACAGTTACCGATAGTGATAGTCATTATGGTAAGACCTTTTATGTAGGAATGATTGCGGGAAGATTAAAAGGCGGCACGATTGAAAATGTTTTAAGCAACGCTAACATCGATTTAGGTAGTAGTAGCTTAGGTCTTACTTATGTTGGGGGATTAGTTGGCTTTGGGAATGGTAAGTTTCAAGATGTTGGTTTAATAACTAAAAATGGTTATGGGGAAATAAAAGAAAACATTCATAATTTTAATAATAGAAACATCATTGCCAAATTTCATGTTGGCGGCGTTATCGGCGCAAATGATGGAAAGATAATAATCAATAATAGTTTTAATGAAATGGATCTTTATGGTGTTAGTTCCAACGATACTAACTATCAAACAAATGGTTTAGTAGAAACTTTCACTGGAGGAATAATTGGTCTTTTAAATAACTTTACAGCTAGTGATAATAGTCTTACTTATTTAACTAATGTAGGCACTATTAATAGTGGTTTAATTAAAGGTAAAGCTGGTAATAAAGCCCATCATTATAGTGGTGGTATTTTTGGTAATTTAAAAGGTTATGGCTTTAAGTTAAATAGCGGAGATCTTGTTTATAATGGTAGGTTTGAAAATAGAGGTCTACTTAAAGGTGCTTATCTAGATAATAATAGTTATTTATATTTAGCTGGCATTGGAGTTGTCAGTACCGATAAAGAAAACGCAGAGGTCAGTTATCTCGTTAATAAGGCTGGTTTTGAGATTAACTATTTTGGTTATCAAAACCACAATAAATACATCTATTACGCTTCTACAGTAATCGATAATACCGTTAGTAGTGGTCTTACTTTATCAAGAGCTTATAATACTTTTGATTATCAAGTTGGTAGTAGTTATTTTAATAATAGTAATGGTGAGGTTCCTAATGAAATCGCCTTAGCTTTCTTTTTTAGTTCTGTTAATGATGTTTATAACATTTTAAAATACGTCGTTAATTATGGTAGTTTAACAGTCGGTAGTAGTGGTAGCGATATTAATGTAGCAGTAAAACTAAAGGTTTCTAATATCACTCAAGCAACGAGAATCGATTATTATAACGTCACTAATAGCGGCGATGTTAGCGTCCTTAGAATTAAAAATACTAGTGATAGTATTTACGTAGCAGGAGTAGCCTGGATTTTAGCTTTTGATAACCGGGCTTATCAAATGAATAACGTCGTTAATGAAGGTGATATTATTACCGCAGGAATTAAAGGTGATACTGAAGTTTCAGGAACAGTAACCGGCCCTAGTTTCTCTCACTCTACTTTTAAAGCAACGTTATTTGTAAGAAACTTATACGTTGCTGGAATTGTTAATTTAAATGTCGGCGAGATTATTAACGCTTTTAATTTAGGAAAGATAACTTCAACTTATAATAGTAATGTTAGAGATATTAATGGAACCGCAAATACTTTTGTGGGAGGGATTAATACTTTTAATTATAATTTAATTAAAGACGCCGCTAATAGTGGTTTAATTGAATATACAAATAGTTCAACTTATTCCGTATCTCATTTCGCCGCGACAACTAACGTCTCCACCACTAATAATTCTACCTTTGGTGGGATTAGTATCGCTTATACAGGTGGTTTAGTATTAGGAGGAATAGTAGGAGCATTAGGAGATATTAGTGGTACTGAGTTAGAAGGGCATAAAGAAGGCGCAGTTGGTATCGTCGCTGAGGTTATCGATACTGCTAATAATGGCGATGTTTATGGGAAAGCAAAAGAGTATGTTAGAAGTGGTGGCATTTTAGGTGTCGCCTTAAGTGTGGAGTTGGCAAGTGGAACTTTTAGTAACGACAGCAGTACAGTAATAGCTGGTCCTTTTACAACCGCAATCGTAGGAGAAGAAGATCCCGCTGGAGAAAGTCTTCTTTCCAATGGACTTAATTTTGGTAATATTTATGCAGTAACCGCTAATGTAGGAAGTTATGGTGATGATACCGCTAGACCTACAAGACAGGTCGCGGTTGGTAATGCAAGCGGTAATAACGTTGCTAACGCGATGAGGCCAGGTATAAATGCTTCAGCTGGTGGAGTTATTGCTTATGGGTTAACTAAGATGGTAAGAATGTTAAACCATGGCGTTATTAGTTCTACTGACGTTGCTGGCGGGATTGTCGGTGCTACTTATATTTTAGGGGGAACTTCTACTTACACACCAGTTACGTGGGTAGAGATTAATACCGCTGTTCATTATGGTAGAATAAAAGCGATTAAAATTGGTGCTTATAACAATAATAGAGTGTTTATAACTGATAATAAGTATAATGAATTTTATTATAAAAGCGATGAAAATTTTGATGATTTGAATCGTTATTATGGTATTGACGAGTATGATCAGTATATTTTATATCGCGGTAATGCAAGCGCATCATATTTAATTGAAACTTATCAACAAGCGCGAAGAGGTTTTGGCGGTATTTTTGGAAGACTGCAACGTGGTAATTATGGGGCGATGAGATCAACCACTTTTAAAAATATTATGAATATGGATGAAACTATTGATATGGTAGGAAGGGTAGATTCTAACTTGCCAGGAAGTTTAAAGTTTTACCGCTTTTTTACTGGTGAGGAAACTTATTATACTGCAAAAGAAAAGGATACTACTCCTAATGCCTTTGCCGGTTGGACATATAGTAGTAGTGTTAGGTATAATTATCAAAACGCAAGGGTGCGTTTTACAGTAAGAAGAAGCTTTAGCACTTATTATGTTACTGACATTGAAGTTTTATCACCGAACACCGTTACTGAGGTAAAAACGGTTAGTAAAGTAATAATGAGAGAAAATGGGAATGATATCACAAATACTTCAATTACTTATAATACACCTAATTATTTAGGTTTTACTTTGCAAAATAACACTAACACTGAAACCAATTATAGAGTGGCGGCATTTGGTCTTACTGCAGCTGATTATGGTAGTATTAATATCAATGCAACAAAGACATTTATTAAAGAAAATTATACTTATTATCCTAACTTAGCATCATCAAGCAGTAACGGTCAAGCAGTAACGGTAGTTCTACAACTCCACCGACAGCGGAAGCGCTCCGGTATCCGATTAGAACAATTACAGATGATCCTAATATTAGCGGAAAATTGAATATCTTTGATGAGAATTTTTCTTTAATGCAGCCCGAAAATGCTGAATATATTTACGCTGTTGAAGAGGATGCTTTAGCCTCGAGGTTTAGAACAGGTGGAGAAAATGAAAAGCCACACGGAATGTATGTTTTAGCTAGTAGTACAGGAAGTCGTGATGGAGCGACTTTACCGACAAATATTAAAGTAACTGATCTTTTTAAACTTAATGAAAGTGAATATAAGTATCTTAATTTAGATCAAGTTTCGCTGGAAGATAAAATTGTACCAGCTGAAAATGATGAAGATGAAATAGTTTATAAATACCAAAGTATGTATCAACTTAGTTATAATAATAAATCTGAAGTATTAACTGATGAGGAAACTTCAGGTTCTAGTGAAATAGCGGAGCTTATCTTATATGACCCTAATGGCGAATCCCCAATTTTAAGAAACGGGATTATCGACTACAACAACAATGAAATTACTTATGAGGTTAGTACTAGTGCTTTTAGTAGTAATAGTTTTCATTATCAAGTTCTTTATAATGAACTTTCTCAAGGGGCGATTATCGCTAAAAGTAATTTAGATAATGATGAGTATAATATCCTTAAAAATGATTATGGAAATAGAGTAAATGAAATTCTTCCTTTTGATAGCGATGTGAAATGGGAAGTCTCTGGCACTGTCGCTAGCGGTAACACAGCGGAGTTTACGATGAGAGTTTATTCGGAAATTTATGTTAAAGATCAAAATATTAGAGATCTTGATAAATATTATACTGATTATACAATTAAATTAATAAGAAGTGGTACGCCTTTAAATATGAACGCTACTATTAATTTAAATAATACCGATAGCACTCATGATCAAATCGGAGATGCCGTTACTATAACTGATAGAAATATGCCGCCAGCGGGAACTATTAGTGCGATATTTACTGGTTATGGCAGTAACGATACTAATAGAAACGCAATGAATGCTTTAATACCGTTAGGGCATGAAATGGCTGTTTTTGGATTATATTTTGATAGTATTAATGAAGATAATAAAATAGCGGAAGAATTTTACCAATTGGAAATAATTCCTAAAGGTAGTAGAACAGATGGTAATGAGTTTGGTTTTAGTCTCACTTTAAGCGATGAGTTAAAAGCGGGAGACTATATTATTAGTTATGGTTATTATGAGACTTCTAGTTCTAAAACAATTGCTTTTACAAAAGATGAGTCAATTTTCGCAACGATCTTAAACTTAGATTATGACTATTATTCAAGCGATCTTGCTGGTACTGATTTTAGCTTTACACCTCAAGATACTGATTTTATAACCTTTTTAGAATTTGGTTATCAATTTAGTAACGTGACGACTACTAATCAATCATTAAGTGTAGATGCTAATAATTATAGTGATCCTTATCATTATCAAAATGAAATTAATAGTTATACTTTATCTTTGGGTGGAAAAGTAATCGTTGATGATTTTAAAATCTCTCCTTTTGCCGAGTTAACTGAGGCAGAAATTCGTTATCAGTTTACTGAAGAAGGTAAAAGAGAGTATTTTATTACTTACACAATTTCACCTGAAAGCGGGACGAGTAAAACTATTACTCAAACTATTAGAGAAAGAGATTTAACTAATATTGATGTCTTTTTAAATGACAACTTACAAACAAGTACTAGTTTTAGTATTCTTAGAGAAGCTTTAACTTCTAAAGTTGATGTTGACTTTAACTTTATTGATAATACTCTTTATGAAGAAGTTTTCATGGTTGATGTTGTCAATGATGAAGAAAAACTTTATTTATTAGAAGATGATAATAGTTTTAGTTTTGTTTTAACGAATTTATTAGAAACTGGTGAAAAAGACTATCACTTTAAATTAATTAGAGAAGGCAATGAGTATGATTTAGTTACCCTTAAAATTACTAAAGAGTTAGGAGTTAGTGCTTATTTAGTTGATGTCAAGTTTGAAGGATTAGAAGGGGGAGCTATTTTTAAATATCCTCTCATTAGAGCGAGTGATCAAAATGGTAATCCTAATGATTCATACGATACCCGTTTTTACGCAGAAGGAATCGATTATTTAGATTCTGAAGGTGATGTTTTTAATTTTAGAATTGATGGTGAGGTATCCGATATCGACTTAGAACATTATAGTCCCGGTTTTGTCTTGCCACTAGGAGCGAAAATTCGTCGTTATGATAATATTAATGGCTGGACAGCTTATACTAGTGATGTTAATGATGATATTTTAAAGACTAATTATGTCGGTTTATTTGATGAACTGGAAATAATTAAGTATGAAGTTATTTCTGAAGATGGTAATAATACTGTTAGTTATTTTTTAACTGCTAAAGATGTTAAATACAATTTAACGTTAAGATTTAAAATTTATTATCGTCATCCTACTTTAGGATTAATAGACGCTAATAGTGATAATTCGCCGATTAAAAATAATGTTTTAGTAATTTCTTTAATAAATATGGAACTAGATGATGATTATCAAACTACTGGCAGTAATAATAAAGTAAGTGAATTCCCTCAATTAGAAGAAGAAAACTTTGTCG
>JGI24503J29689_10026817_pt1 | contig 14622 bp, 9 predicted proteins | sample BioPla3RNA2_FD_29689 | JGI IMG/M metagenome (IMG submission 29689)
GGCGGCGAATTCTTTTGGGGAGTCCGGCATGAAAAAAAACTTGATTAATTCGGTTTTACTGTTCGCGGCGGCCTTACTTCTGCTGTTCGGCGTGGTCTACGCCTGGATCACGCTGACACCGGCGGTGCGGGTGCAGCAGTTTGTGGTCAACGTCAACAATTATTCGGCGGATCTAAGGCTGGATATCAAAAGGAACGACGACGAGTATACCGAGGCGGTTTCCGCTGCCGACGTCTACGAGCTTTTCCATAACACCCTCCCCAACGACCGCTTGTATTTCCGCCTGTCCATAACCAACAACGGCAATCATCCCGTGACCGCAGACATCTGGATGCTCGGCGTGTTCAGCGAGAACGAAAACGAAGGTTACGACATGCTCGACGTCTTTTTCCTGGACGGGGGGAAGTTCGTCCTCGACGGCACGGATTATCCCGTGGCGGTCGAACCGGAAGAGCCGGTCATCCGGCACGGCCAGGAATTAAACCTGTACCGTTTGAACAACATCATCGATGCCAATCACGATTTTCAGATATTCGACGATCTGGAATTTTCGGCGAATCAGACGCGGGTGCTGGAATTCATCCTCGTATATGATCAGAATACCGAAGCCCTGGGCTATCAGGGCGGGATCCTTTCCATCGCCGCAATCAACATAATCTTCAACATCACGGGAGAATAATATGGGAAAGAAGAAGTTCATCGCCATCTTAACGTTGCTTTTTCTCGCCATAGCCGCGCTCACGGCCAACCTGATCGTCGCCTGGCTGACCGATACCGCCACGACCGGGCCGACGGATTTCACCCTCGGGGACGTTTCCTTTGAGTGGTCGGGCGCAGTCAGCACCAACTACGTCGTACCCGGGGAGAATGTCGTCACCATCCCGTACAAATTGACCAACACTTCGACGATCCGGACCGAACTGCGGTTCAAAATCGAAATCACATCCGAGTATCTGGGGGGCGACGGTTCCGATTACGTCAATCTGACGATTGGGACGGGCTGGGTGCTATCAGACGGGTATTATTACTACCGCGGCAGCGATACCGTGGAGGATAACGGGAAATACCTGATTCCGACCACCGTCACCTTGATCACGGTGATCACGGGCATCGAGCTGGACGGCAGTAAGGTTGGAAACGACTTTAGCGGTTCGTCTTTCACGATCACCCTCGTGTTCGAGGCCAAGCAAGGCGACTTCGTCGATTGGGCGACGCTCGACCAGGATGAAATCAACTTCTCGACCGGCCTGCCCGCCTCATCCGGGACATGATAAAGAAGGTTCTGGCCGTCCCGCTGGTGCTGCTGTTGGTGTTTTTGGCGGTGACAGCGGTGGTGCAGCTTTTCGGGATCAGGCATTATGTCGTGGCCTCGGACAGCATGGCGCCGGCCATCCGGAAATATGCCCTTGTGTATGTGAAAACGGACGGGAAGTATGAAAAGGGGTCGATCATCGCGGTGAAGACCGCCGGCTACCCGCTTTTGCATCGGGTGGTGGAAATCGGGGACGATTATGTCGTGACCAAGGGGGACGCCAACGACAATCCCGACGCACCGCGCCCATTGACGGACGTGATCGGCGTGATGGTCTTCCAGATTCCTTTCGCCGGCATCCTGTTTAAGAGCCGGTATCCGCTTTTGATCATCTTGTCGGTCGTCCTGCTTTACGTCGTCGGCCGGCAACTTTATGTGGAAATCAAGAAAAAAGGGAAGTGACGGCGACTTGAAAAGGACATTGCTTTACAGCATTTTTACCGTCATCGTCGCTTTTTTTCTTACCGTCGTCATCGTCCTCGCTTGGTTCATGGTGAGCGAAAAGACCGAGCCGGTCGTCATCACCACCGGCGCGCTGCGAGCCCGATGCAATCTCTACTACGGGCTTGACTCCGATTTCGACGGCGAACTCGACGACGGAACGTACGCCGAGATCACCACGGCCGGAATCGAGTTTACCAACGTAATTCCCGGTCAAATCTATACCTACCGGCTCGTCGTCAGGAACATGGGGACGGTCGACGGAATCCTGTCGATATCGATCAACGACATCATCGCCACCGCCGCCGGCATGTACGAAGGCTTTTCCGTGTCCTTCACCGACCCGGAAACCAAAGACCTGGCCTTCGTCAACGGCGATTTGGAGCTTTTTACGGAGTTGTTCCTGGCCGAAGGGGACACCTACGAATTCAATTTCCTAATCAAAATAAACGAAACGATTTCAGCGGAATTCCGATACGAATCGCTGACGATCACCAATTTCATCGTGAGGCTGGATCAGACTTACTAAAACAGGATATCTTAAGAAGCAAGATATCTGTTTTTTCTAAAGGGGCGGTTCTGCATGAGAAAACAATACATCATCATCGCCATGATCGCATTCATCCTGGTATTGCTGGGAACGCTGATCACCGCTTTTCTGCTGGATATCGGCAGCGCGGGAAACAACGTCGTCCTCGGCACGGTGCACGTTTCGACCGAACTTTATTACGAAAAGGGCGGAAACGAATACCCGGCGTCCGAGGTCGTCATCAATCCCACCCTCAATATCAAGAAAAAGGGCGTGTACCAGGTCAACGTCGTCGACCGCGAGAGCGTCGAGTTCATCGAGAACGTGCGGATGCGGGTCGTGGTCGAAAGTGACGTCGACACCTATATCCGGATAAAACTGCTTGACCAGCTGGTGATAACGACGGTCGACTATCTCGGGAACCGCACGGAGATCCCGATCATCGCGGAACGGACGGAATTCTATTACGACCAAACCAACTGGTATTACAACGAGGCCGACGATTATTATTACTGCAAGCAGAAGGTCCAGCGCGTCAGCGCAAACGAAGCGAACATTATTTCCTTCGTTGCCTCGTATTTCCCCGGCGTTCATTACAACACCCGGCCGCTCGGTTATTCGATCCAGATGGGAATCAGGACGGAAGCGGTCCAGGCTTACCGGGGACCGCAGGAAAACTGGGGACTCAATAATCCCCCGTGGGGAGGAACATGGTGATGAAAAGAGCGATATACGCATTAACGATCGTCTGCCTGTTCGTTTTCGTCAGCACCGTCCAGATGGTAAGGATCCTTGACGAGCAGCAGGAATATGTGCCGCGTGAGCGCCTCGGTAACCACGACTTCGACCCGATCATCCCGACGACGCCCGACGATACCTATATTTCCTATACCGAATTCCGGGCGACGATCGCGACCGCGACCGCCACGGCCGCCCAGATCGAAGCGGGCGCGGCGGGGAAGAAGATCCGTTTCGACAGCGCCGAGGAACTTTACCGTTTCTCGATCGATGTCTGCTATCATCCCGACCAGATCTACATGACCTCCGACCCGACGCAAAACGTGAAACTGTCGCCCGAGGTCATCGGCGTGCTCCTTTCCCTTGATTACGTGCTGGGTCAGGACATCGATTACGCGGTGATGAAATCGCGGCAGTTCATCCCGATCGGTTATTCCTTTGAACTTTTAAGCGGCGCGAAGCCGCACAACATCTTCACCGGGACCTTCGACGGCCGCGGGTTTGAGATCAGCAACCTTTACTTCGCGGACTACGACCTCTTGACGACCGTCGACGGCGAAGGGGAGTACCAGGAGGATCTGGCTCTGGCGCCTTATTACGCGATGTTCCCCTACAACGCCGGACGGATCTGCAATCTCGGAATCATCAATCCTACGTTCGAGCTGACGATGGAGCATACGAGCATTTACCGCGCCGCCAACCTCGTTGGACACAACACCGAGGACGGCGTCATCGAGAACGTCTACGTCATCGACAACCGCGACGACATCTTCCGTGCCGGCATCCGGATGCGGGCGACGGTGGGCGCCGGCGGCGGCGACTACCAGGCCGCGGGCATTGTTTTCGAAAACGACGGCATCTTCATTGATTCCTATTATGTGTCGAAAGTCGTCATCAACGGCTCCTATATCAACAGTTTCGAGGTCCAGCCGGTGTTGTTCACGAACCGGGGTACGGCCCTTAACCTGGCGTATGATGCGAACGTATATCAATTGACCGTCAACATCGGTGGAATCGACTTCACCGTCACTGCTCCCAACACCCTGGCGACCGGCGAGGAAACGGCAACCCTGAAATCGGGCTCCGAGGTCCTGCGTCCGGGCTGGTTTTATTACGACGACGACCGCTATCCTTCGCTTCTGGGACTCGCATACGATAACGATACGGACGAGTATCTGATCGCCGACGCGCGCGATCTGGTCATCTTCGCGAAGCTCCTCAATTACATCACCGTCTATCACGACAAACCATTCCGATCATCCCACTACCGCCTGGTTGACGACATCGACATGAACCAGGTGTCGCCGACGGCGTACGTGCCCCCTTCGATCGAGTTTTCCGGGCAACTGAGCGGTGACGACGGCGCGGGCGGACGTTTCTACATTTCCCGTTTCGCGCTTAACAACGGCATCATCATCGACGGTAACTACCATACCGGCATGTTTACATATTTGAGCGGGGTCGTATCCGACATCGTCTTTTATGACGCATCGTTGACCCTCACCGACACAGCTGCATATTACAGCTCGGAATTTAGGATCGGCCTGATTGCCGCGGTTTTGGACGGCGGTTCGATCCTCGACGTCTCCGTCGACCTCACCGCCGATCTTGGCGCCACTTCGATCGGCGAGATGGCGGCCGGCGGCGTTGTCGGACTAGCAGGAGGAAGGATCGAGGGCGTGTATATCGAAGGGACCTTCAACGCCGGTTCCAATCGCGCCTATTCCTCCGATCACAACGTCGTCATTGACTACGCCATCGGCGGCGTCGTCGGAAAAACCCTGGAAACGCGGGCCCTGCGCCTCTATAATATCTTGAACGCGATGGAGATCACGGGCGTCGGCTCGACGGGCGCGGTCGTGAGTTCGGACGCGACGAAGGAAATCAAGACCGGCGGGATCATCGGCGAGGTCGTCAACGCTCAGAACGTCCGCCATTTCTTAGGCTGGATCACCAATGCTGGCGAAATAAACGTCAGCAGTTTAAGCACCTCCGGCTTAAGACAATACGTCGGCGGCGTAGTCGGCATGAGCCGGGGACGGGCGTATGAGCTTGCATCCGGTTTCGGCGAATGGACGAACCAGGGACTATTGGATTTCACCGGCGCCGGGACCAACGCGGTCTATGCGGGCGGAGTGGCTGCCTGCGGCCATGAGGAAGCGGCGGAACTTGTCTGCCTGTATAACGACGGCGGTATTTCCGTAAGCAATTACACCAGCCTGCAATACGCCGCGCTTGTCTGCGACGTGAGTACGCACGGATTCACCCTATCGCAATCCACGAACTACGCCAATTTCACGATCAACGCGGATGCCGATTTCCGCGGCGTCTACCATAATCCCAACGCTTCTGCTCCGGTGTTGCTCCGTTTCGTCGAAAACGAGGGTGACATCACCTATCACGATCGCACGTTCAACCGCGAGGTCTCGATCGCGGCGATCACGCTTAAGGAAAACGTCGATTTCCTGAACGTGTACAACAAAGGGCAGATTACCCTTTACTCCATCACGAATAACTCGTATTCGCTTTGGATCGCCGGCATTGCCAAGACGCTTTCGAACAACAAATACATGCGGAACTGCCTAAACGAAGGCGATATCATCCTGGCGAATTACAACACCCCGCTTACGGTCTCCTCAGGCACGACCTATACCGGCAATGTCTACATTTCCGGTCTGGTCAACCTGAATTACGCCGGCGACTTGCAGAATCAGGACGATTCTAACAGGCCGGTCGCGACGTATGGGATCATCAATTCCGTCAACTACGGCAACTTGAAATCAACGTACAGTTCCACTATCTACGGCATCAAGGGCCAGGTAAATATCTTTGCGGGGGGGGTCGTGACGATCAACCGCGGTTCCGTGCAGGACGTCATCAACATGGGGAATGTGACGTTCGCGAACCTGAGCGACCTCAACTCTAATCTGATCGACATCGATGACAACGAATACGTTGCCGGATCGGTCAAGTCGTTCCGCGGCGGTATCACGGCGGGCGGCGTCGCGGCGGCGGTTGGCGCTGGAACTTCACGGATCTACGACTCCGCCAACAGCGGCGAAGTGCTGGCCGTGGCCAAGAACTACGCCCGCGCCGGCGGGATCCTGGCCGTCTGCCTTTACTCGGAAATAACGGCCGGTTCCGTACCGACGAGCTTTTTGGTCAACACTATTCAAAGTTCGATCCTTTCCAACTGCATCAACTACGGCAAGATCAGCAGCGTCACCAAGACGATCGTTGAATACTCCACGAAAACAACAACGTCCAGCGCGACGCAATACTACGCCAGAGAGGAGGGCGGTACAAATTCGGTCACGACGACCGAAGGCACCAACGAACGTCCCGGTATCTACTCCTCGGCCGGCGGCGTCATCGGCTATGGTTTGAGCGTCATGCGCCGAATGGTCAACCACGGGGATGTCAGTTCGACCGACGTGGCCGGAGGAATCATTGGCGCGACCTATGTTACTGGCGGAAGCAGCACGGTTACCACGACGGTATCCATCGACACCGCCATCCATTACGGCTCGGTCCGCGCCGTCAACGTCGAGGACCGTCCGAGTGGACAGAACAATTATGATCTGATCAATAAGGTCAATATGTCGTATGCTGACATCTCGTCGTATTTTTACGATCCGGACGATGACTTCATCTTTCCCCATAATACCGTCGCCGGCGACATCACCCGGTGGCCGGAAGGCAAACGCGGCATCGGCGGTATCTTCGGCCGCCTGCAGCGCGGCCGTAACGGTCAGATGACGGCATCGGGATCGGGCGGGAATTTCGACTTCATCGTCAACATGGACCCGAACGTCGACCTGATCGGCAGGCTTGACCAGGTTTACGAATGGTCGAGTACGGCCCGTTATTACATTTTCCCCGACTGTATTTATTACAGCGCCCGCATCAACGACACGACCCAGGCCGTGTTTACCGGCTACGAATATTTTCACGAAGAAAGCAGAACGCAATCGGACCGTTTACGATATACTTATCAGGTCGAACGCATCAATAACGAGCGTTATCGTTACGAATATGTCGGCGGGACGTGGCGGCGATATACGCAGCAGTACGTCGAGCGCTTCAGCGAAACATCTATTTACGCCACGATGTATTACGCGATCGGCGGAACCGAGTATGAGAAGGGACGTGTGGAATCGGTCGTCACCAGCACGCTCATCAATGCCGAGTGGCGTGACGTGTCCGACAGCGCCACCGTCGTTTCCGGCGGGCCGTACGAGGAGTACAGCAACCCGTGGCGGCTTTCCAGCACCATCGAGACGCGTTTCAACCGCACCCAGTCCAACTTGGACAGGAACAAATATTACCGCGGTAAAAACATTCCGATGCGCCTCATTACCGAAAATCCCTACGCCTTGCACGGGGAATTCGTCTACGCTGAAGATTTCGAGATGCGCGACGACAGCACCCTGCTTTCCAACGACGAACCGATCACCTCGTACATTTATTACGTCGAAAACGGGGTCCTGTCCGACTTTTTCCGTCCCAACCGTTTATACGGGATGTACGTCTTGTCCACATCATCGGGAAGCACCTTCGGCTCGGTCCTACCGGCCAATACCGACCTGACCGATCTGTACCGTCTGAAGGAGATCCTGCCCTTTGACAGCGATTACGAAACCATCGATTCCACGAAACGCGATCCGCTCAGTCAGGATATCCGCGACAGCTACACGGCGCTCTTACAGACGCGCTACAGCGATAAATCCGCCCTGCTTGAGGAAGGTCAGAGCATCTGGCTTGAAGAGGTGGGAGGCAGCGGTACGGTTTTGATCAATCCGACGATCAACTATAATACCAGGACCATCACCTTCGAACTCAGCCTCCAGCAGATCATATCCACCCAGACCACGACGACCTTCCGGATCGCTTCCGCCGTCGTTCCGGCGATGGCGATGGTCGCGGCGCGCATCGAGGACTTCGACGGCGGTTCCTATCTATCCGACCTTGCGGGCTTCGTCGAGTTATTGAGCGCCGATGAAGGCCAGGTCATATCGAGCAACGCGCCGCCGGACATGTCCTTCAACGCCGACAACTATCGCGACATCTCCTCGAACACGACGATCGACCTGGGCTATTTCACCGTGTACTCGCAGGCGGCCTACAGTAACACCGTATTCCTGACCGACGATAACTATTCCACCGACTATCTGGTGCGCCTTACCCTGAAACCGCGGCTCGGCGCCGGCGTGCAAAGTCCGCGGCCGTTGACCGTCGTCGTCGATGGAACTTCGCGCACGTACTCTGACTACATCGCTAACCCCCCCACGCTGGCGCAGACGATCACCGTGAACTTTACCGACCCGCAACGGGTGCTTACGGCCGGTTGGAACATCGGCCATTATATCAAACTGTACTATGGAACCACCGAGGTCGATCCCGCCTATTACGAACTGCAGGTGGCATCGGTCTCATCGTCCGGGAACTTCTCGTTCACGATGACCTTCAGCGACGCGCTCCGGGCGGGCGACTATACGATCAAATACAAGTATTATCACAGCGACGAGCCCCCGCATGAGTTGCCGGTTGTCCGCGGCGGCTCTTCCACGGCCGCGATTCTGTATTTGCGCCATTATTCTTATGACGAGATGACGGATCCGCCGGGCGCGAGTTTCACCACTTACGTCAATTTCGGCTATGATTTTGATTTTGAGAACCTGTCCTGGAGCGTCAGCACCGAGGACGATTTTCCGCCATATCTTGATAACCGCACCTACGAGGTCAGCTATCTCGACGCGATCGTCCTGTCGCCGTATACGACGATTACCAACATTACCTTCAACCCGGCGACCGACATCGTATATAACAACGGTTATCGGACGTATAGGATCCATTATTCGTTGACCGCCGGCAATGGGACGACGACCGCGACCTACACGCATAACATCACGGAGCGGCCGATGGAACTTACCGAGGTCTTCAAGAACCAGAATCGCGTCAGTATTGACAATGTCTTCTGCGCCCGCGAGGCCGAGGTGACGAACTTCGCCGTCGATCTGGGCGTCGACCAAAGTTACGCGGCCCGGATCTACAACCTCTACGCGGACAATCCCGATTCCTATTTCGTCATTTCTGTCATCGGGGAAACGATGGGCGGGACGGCCTATACTCCGGAAGAAATCGTCGGCATCGCCTACAGCGCCGACCGTTACCTGAACATCATCATTGACAAGACGACGAAGCCCGGAAGATATTATTTCACGTTTAGATATTACCGCGACGGTCAGGTGATCGTAGTGGAAGATGAGCTTATGATCACCAAGAACCTGGGAACGAGCGCCTACATTACCGACATCCGTTTCGCGGAGTCGGCGGTGGAGACCTCCTACGGTACCATCTTCGTTTCCGACCATAACGGCATCGAGGTCGTAAGCGAATATCGCCCGCGCATCTATTACGCCGGCATCGACTATGACGGCGCCGACGTCGCTGGTGTTGCGGACTTCCGCATCATCGGCTATGTCGCGAACATCCCGCTCGTCGAATATACGCCGATCTTCCTGCCTTATCTGCCACCCGGCTCGACCGTGTCCCGGTTGGCGTACAGCTCCCAATATCCCAACGGGTACTGGACGCCGGAAGTAAACGATGAAAGCGCGCCGGAACTCAAAGCGACGCTGGCGACGGACTTTACCCTGATGCCGCGAACCGGTCAGGATCCGGGGGAAGACGAGGACGTCATCATCACCTACCGCGTCACCTCGGAAAACGGCCAAAGCGTCGTCTATTACCACATCACCGTCACCGACATCGTTTATAACGTTTCGATCATTTTCGACATCTTCTACGATGACAACGGGACGTTGATCCCGGCGCACGAGGCCGCGGCAATCAAAGACCTCGTCCTGCTCATCAACGTCAGGAACTTCAATACCGACGTGCCGATCGGGGTAACGCCGGAGCCGACGGTCGCGGATTTCCCCGCATTCACCGAGATTACCGGTTATAACAACAGCATGCTGATGTTCTACCTGCCGACCTCTTCAGCGTATAAATACCGGTTCGGCCGGAACATGAGCGGCTATTTCTCCTTCACCGTCGACCTTCCCGTTTCTTCCGACGGTTATTCCTACACCTACAGCATCTACTTCGAAGGAGATGAACTGAACGACGTCAGCGATTATGTTACGGGCGCGGACGGGAAGTACTTCTACATTTGCGCGGGAACGAAACCCCGCTCCCGCCGCTTTGAGATCAGAATCAGCCGGGCCTCACTCTACGACGATCCGAACTGGGGCCTGCATGACAACCAGGATTCCTGGAAATAACGAACGGGGCCGCCGAAAAGCGGTCTTCACATAGGGTCCATCATCCAGCGAAGAACAGGATGACCGCCATGAGCAATTTTTTGTTCAAGAGTCAGTTTCATCAGTTCTTTTGTGGGTGGAGACATATCCTTAAAACCCTGCCCGAAGGGCACGACTGTAAATCCAAGGCCTTCAAGGTTCTGCACCATCTGTACAGCACCCCAGCGGTCAAAGGCTATTTCACGGATGTTATATTTTGTACCGAGTTCCTCGATAAAAGCTTCGATGAATCCGTAATGTACGACATTTCCCTCGGTGGTTTTGAGGAAGCCCTGCTTCTGCCATAAATCATAATTCACATGATCACGTCGAACACGCAAATCAATGTTGTCCTCCGGCATCCAGAAAAACGGCAAAACAGTGTATTTATCATCCTCGTCGAGCGGTGGAAAGACCAGCACGAAGGCTGTGATATCAGTGGAAGAGGAGAGGTCAAGCCCGCCATAGCAGACGCGACCTTCGAGCGACTCGGGATCTACCTTAAACGCACAGGCATCCCATTTATCCATTGGCATCCAGCGTACAGACTGTTTTACCCACTGGTTCAGCCGGAGTTGCCGAAAGCTGTTCTCCTCGGCGGGATTTTGCTTTGCACTCTCACAAGCTGCCTTTACCTTGTCTAATCCTATTGTGATGCCAAGAGAGGGGTTTGCTTGGGTTAGGCGAAAGCGTCCGATTGAGTGGAAACGAGAGTATTATTGGTAGAGTGAAGGACTTGTTTGTTTCATCCAAAGTTGTTGTTTTGTGCCGTGGAATTAGGGAGGCGGTCAAAGCCCTTTGCTCGGATGATAAAAAATTCAATATCGAACGAAGAGTCTGCTTTCTAAAGGCGGGTACATCTTTTGAGGTCGTCAAGTTTCCAACGTTCCTTAATGTGCCTGCGGAAAAAGGCATAAAAGCACTTCTGCGCCGTTTGGAAAGCGGAGCTGTTAATACAGTGTTTGTTAAAACGGATTTGTCTCTAAAAAACATCCGCGAAGTTCATTCCGCTTACGAGGCTATTCAACAAGTAGAGCCGACCTTTTTGCTTCCCTCATCTTGCCTTTCCGAGGCCCTATGGGCAGAGTATCTTGCAGACAGAAGCCTCGAAGGTTACGAGTTGTTCCATTGGCGTACTTTCTTAAAATTGAAACAGGAACCACCAAGGGACATCTATTTGAAATATGTTATAGATAAAGCTGACGATTTCGATGCCTATAAAAAGCTGGTTTTCACTGCCTTATTAGACTTTGCACCAAACGATAAGCGATTTTTAGCTATGTATACTGCACGCAAGGCACTGCTAAAGAACGTTAAGGACAATGAGATCGCAGATTATATCGCTGAAACAAAAATTAAAGATGCAGAAAGAATCTACTATTTGACCGATAATACATTGTCGGAACGTCAAGCAATTATTGAAACGTTAGACGGCGTGCCAAACATACCAAACGATCTGAAATACATTTATCCCGCCCTTTCTGAGTACCTATATGACTACAGTTTCGGTGGAACAAAAGGCGATTTACTGACTAGGTACTTTGCGGAGTACAAGCGCCAGAAATTGACTAATAGGCTCTCGCCGAAATTCTACGAGAAAGTCCTTGCCTTAGCCGTTGATGGAAGCCGCCCGTACAACAGTCTGAAAACAAGAGGTGAAGTACTCGACAGCCTTAACAAGAACAACACGGCTTTATATTGGATGGACGCACTTGGTGCTGAGTATATCGGATATATTCAAATTCGCGCAAAATCACTTGGTCTGAAAATAACTGTTCATACGGTTCGGGCAAACCTTCCGACCATAACATCATTTAACAGTGACTTTTATGATGCTTGGAACGGCATTAAGACTCAGACAAAGAAATTGGACGAGGTCAAGCACGATGGAGAGCAGGACTATAACTACGAAACAACTAAGTTGCCAATTCACCTTGCAACGGAACTGCAAATTATAGAAGACTTCTTGGAATGGTCAGCTTCAAAGCTAACCGGCAAGAAAGTAGACAAAGTTATTCTTATATCCGACCATGGAGCGAGCCGGCTTGCAGTTATTAATGGACAGGAATGTAAGTGGGAAATGGCTTCAAAGGGTCAGCATTCCGGGCGTTGCTGCCCTTGCAGCGAAGCCGATGTAAAATCAGAATATGCGACACAAGAAAACGGTTTTTGGGTGCTAGCTAACTACGACCGCTTCAAAGGTGGACGAAAAGCGAGCGTTGAAGTACATGGTGGAGCAACGCTTGAAGAAGTTGTTGTCCCTCTCATTGAGGTTGAACTGTTCGACAAAAAGATAACGGTCAAAAACACAACGCAGACCACGACGACGAGCTTCAAAAAGAATGCTGAAATCATACTATTCAGTACAAGTCCATTGAAAAACGTGTCGATAAGGGTACTTGGGCGGCAGTACGCAGCCGAAGCAATAGGCAACCAAAAACACAAAATTGTCATGGGTGACATCAAAAAGGCGGGCAAATACACAGCCGATGTCTTTGAAGGCGATAACTTAATTGGTCAAGTCGAGTTTGAAGTCCAACGCGAGAGCGGAAAGACGAACGACTCAGACTGGTTTTAACGGAGGGAGTGGCCAGAATGATTGAAAAGCTAAAAAACTGCTTCGACGAGATGGTCGTCTACAAAGATCTAAAGAAGAGTAACTTTTTCTCGGCTTTAAGCCTGCCTTCGTTTATGCGTGACTGGCTTCTCCGGAGATTCGAGGATGAGTTCGGCGTATTTAGTGAGGACGAACTCGTTGAATTTGTCCGTGAGTTCATTCCACGCAAGGAGGACTGGACGGCAATTAAGAACCGCATCATTAAGGAAAATGAGCGGGTTAAGTTTCTTGCAAAGATTTCTGTAGATATTGACATCCGTACCGGCGAAGTGTCGTTTGCTTTACCTGACTTTGGACTGACCCCGAAGCAGACCATTATCGAAGATATGGTCTGGGATTCATGCAAGACGGAACTGATCAAAGGTCGAGAGTCTTGGGGAATGCTTGAACTCGGATATCGTCCGCCCGATGACAGCGTAACACCAAAACAACCCGGAAAAATCCGGCTTATCAGTTTCAAGAACTTCTGTCCGTACTCGATTGGTTGACGGTGTGAGGATACATATTGAAACCCAGGCCGAGCTCGAAAAATACGCCCGGGAAAACGGCAAGAAAATAATCAAGCCTTTTGTTCTGGTAGTTGCCAAGGATACTAATCATTCGGGCAAACTTAAGGATTTTATCTGTTCCGATGCCTTTTTTAAGGGATATTACAAAGATAAGGTATTGGAAATCCACTCCAACCAGACCGGAGCAGAAAAAGATGAGAATATAGAACAGTTGCTTTCGCTGGAAGAACCGGATAATAAAATTGAAATTGTTATTCACGTCAATATGCTGAAAGAGGGCTGGGACGTAACCAACCTTTATACCATCATTCCGTTGCGTCGTTCCGCTTCGGAAACTTTAACCGAGCAGACTATCGGAAGAGGACTGCGTTTACCATACGGTGAGCGTACAGGCGTTGATGCAGTGGACCGCCTGAACATTGTGCATCATGATAAATACGATGCTATTATCAATGCTGCCAACGACCCTAATTCTATTATTCGCAAATATAATATTATTGAAGTAGATGATTCTACAACTCAGGAACGCAAAACTATTGTAGAGTTGCCGTCAAGGGTAGAGGAAACCATAGCCGGGTATTCTTTTGTCGAACAGATAAAACTTGCCATTCCTGATAATGTCGTGTCCACAGATGAACACAAAAGCGAAATGGCTAAGGCCATTGCCCAGAATGCTTACAAGACTGTTATGGAACTGAATAAACACGTTAAGACATTTGACGATGTTAAGAAACCGGAATACAGGAAGTTAATTGTGGCATCCGTTGTTCAGAAAACGAGAGAGTCATTTCCGACAGTTGATATCAATGAAGAAGTAAAAAAGTGTATTGAACAGGCTGTTGATGAAGTTACCCAGATAGTGACCAATATTGTCATACCTGTGCCACGTGCTGACATAGGGCAGAGAGGAAAAACGGAAAAATGCTGCGCCGAAATGTTACCCGAACACAGTTTGCGGAGCGTTTCCGTAACATCATCGACGAATATAGCTGGTGGTTCCCAGAATGATGATTTCTGTGAAAAACTTCTTGTGTCGGAACATCTATTTGAGGAAGAACAACGGTACATAAAAGGAGTGCTCTCTAAAGAATAAGAGCAGTAACGCGTTTAACCATATAATTGACCAAACCATGACCAGACATAACATGGTGGCATAAATAAAAGTAGAC
>JGI24503J29689_10012664_pt1 | contig 14589 bp, 13 predicted proteins | sample BioPla3RNA2_FD_29689 | JGI IMG/M metagenome (IMG submission 29689)
AAACGATTTCGCAAGCATTTGGGCGTATTCCGGCGGCGGAAGTACCGACGGGTTCGCATCAATATTCGATTACTTTGGCGGAAGTTATGCGCGCGGTCGCCGGTGCGTCGAATATTCAGTTAGGCAGAGCGGATTTTTCGGGTCAGAGTGGACGACAGACACAATTGTTGCTTCAACGCGCGAGAGAAAACGCAAGCGCACGGATGATGTTGTTTAATGACTATAAAGTCCAGCAAGCGTATATTATGTTTTTGTTTGCGAAATTTTACTATAAGAACGAAAATTTTGCTATTATTGAACATGGCGTTGCGGAAGATTCGGGGCGCAAATATGAGGGCGATAACGCGTTTACCGGCGAAGATTATCTAGATGATGACGTGATAATTGAAATTCAAGTTGGGTCGGCGCCGTCTTTTTCGGAATATACGAATATTGAGATTTTGGGTCAAATGGTTCAATCGGGTCAATTACCATTTGAGGTCTATTTACGGTTACTACCGCCGAATCTAATTTCTAATCGTCAAGAGATTATGAAAGTAATTGAGAATAATTTTACGAAAGAAATAAACGCTCTTAAACTTGTAATCCAGCAACAACAACAAGTTATGGAGCAAATGGCGGAAACATACAAGCAAACGAAAAAAGACATTTCTAACATTGACACGATTGTGCGAGAAAACGAACGTTTGAAATCAATGATTGCGGATGTTGCGGCTAAAGCGGTGCAGAAAGTATCGGAATCGTCGCAACAAAGCGCGGAACTTACAATGGATATGCAGAACTTACTTAAAATTTTGAATAAATAATACGAAAACAGTTGATTTTCCAGAAAGTGTGTGATATAATCAAGATGGTCGTGTTGCTACCAGCGTTAAGGTAGTGTCGCCGCCAAAAGCGTTAGATTGGCAAAGGAGGAATTTAATAAATATGGAAAAAAAAGAAAAGGTCGATTCGAGTATTTCGGAATACTTTAAAGATCTTTTAGATGACATCGAACTCGACGAAGAAACTGAGGAAGAAGCCGAGGAAGAAACTGAGGAAGAATCCGAGGAAGAAACTTCGGTTGAGGACGATGGTGGAAGCGATGACCTCGAAGAAGAGAGTGAAGAAGAAAAACGTCGGCGCGAAGAAGAACAGCGTCGAAAGAACAAAAACGCTGAAGAAGCGCGCAAGCGTCGCGAACGCGAAGCCAAAGAGAAAAAGGCTCAAGATAAGAGCGAAGAACAGAGGAATGAACTTGGACGCCAGCTGGTTGATTTTAAGAAAAAATATCCGGATATTGATTTAGCGGCGCTTGACAACGACAAGAGATTCGCTCGTTTCGTAGAGGGGAAACTTCTAGGGAAAAAAGATTTTACGCAATTATATGAAGAGTATGTTGATTTCGTAAAAGAAATTGGTGGAACGGCTGGGATAGACATTCAAAAGGAGCATATGCTTAAAGAACGTTCGAGTAGCGGTTCGTCGCGTTCGAGTGGCGGATACGTTAGCGGAGACACGGATGTTTATTCTGAGCGAGATTTAGAAAAAATAGCGGCTCGTATTCCGTTTATGACGGAAAGAGAAGTAATGCAAGTGTTGCCGAAATTTGAAAAGAGTATAGAATTTTATAAGAATAAAAAATAACGAAAGAGGTGCGTTTGTAAATGGCAAATACTTTACAGGCGCAGTTGGTTGGTCTTTCTCAAAGGATTTACAAAGAATGGATTGCAAAAACCGTTCTTGTTCAGTCATGTGATAGAAGTTTTGAGGGCGAGTTTAATCTTGAAAAGAATGAAATTGACATTCCTGTTTATCATGATCTCTCTGTCCACAAAACCACTTTGAAAGAGAGAGAATTAAAACCTGCGCCGCTTGAATTTATGAAATCAAGCACCATTCGAGTAACGGTTGATAAAGCGCGTTACTCGCACTGGGGGCATTTAAAAATTTCGACAATCGTTGAAAGATTGTCGCAAGAAGATAGCGAAACAAGGAAAAAACTTGTTAATAAATGGGCGCGCGATGCAGAAGATGAACTAGCGCTTTGGGTTGCCGGTTTACCGCGTCGGCAAGAGATTGATCTTTCGGCGTTGCTTGCCGACCAGACAAAAAATCCGAATGGTCTTTTAACGCCTGACAACATTGTTTTGGCTCTTGATATTCTCAAGGCAAAAATTATCGAGAAAAACATGGAAGTTGCGGATTTCCGTTTGTTCACGTCTGAGCGTTTTCGTTCGATTGCGCGCGATGCGAAAATTTTGACTGGGGCGAACCTTGACGCAAATGAACCGTTCCGCAAAGGATTTGTGGATATTATTAACGGTATCAAAATTTACGAACATGAGTGCGCGGCTATTACGACACGTAGTACCGATACTGGTCTTGTTACTGAGGAAACGGCTATTTGGAAATCGACTGATGGAATTCAATATGTCGTGCCGTATAAGAATACTATTGCTTATGATATTCCCCCGACAGAAGTTCTTATGGGTGCGAAAGGGTATCAGACTGTAGAATATTATGACTTTTTCAATCTTTATCCAACGAGATTGTATAAAGTTAAAATCAAATACGTGGCGTCGTCGTAAAGGTGGTGAAGTAAGTGCCTGTAAATATCAAATTAAACATTGTTCAGCCGGGTCATGATGGCTTGAGTGAGGAAATTTTATTCACTAATGCAACTTCAAAAACTGACCCGTTGCGTATTCCGTATCGCTATCCGTTTGCGGATATAGCGAATTATACCGCATTAAAAGAGCGGGGATATTTCCGTCACGCAACGACTGAAGTATCTAGTCTTTTGGGAGGGTCGAGCACGACAAATACCGAGGGTAAACTTGGTTTTCAATTGCCGCCGACAGAAAAACTCGTTCTGCTTGTTAAGCGGAAAGGTATTGCGTCAACGGGAACTCCGGACCAGAAAATCGTTATTAAGGGTTCGCGGCTTTATAGTATCCCTGATATTGAAATAGAGTTTGACGAAGATGAGGATTTTACTTCCGGCGAGAAATTGTATACTATTGATTTGTATAACTTTGGTTTATACATTTCCGGCGTTGAGGGCGAAGATGGCATAACCATTTTCGTTGAAGATGATAAAATCACTGATAACAAAAGTAGCATGGAATTCGCGTTGATTGCGCGCATGGGATAATCACGATATTGGAGGCGTTATTTTTAATATTATATGTATTGGAAATAGCGCCTCCTTTTTCCTAAAGAAAGGGTGAGAATATGAAACTATGGGAAATTAAGGCGCAAGCGTTAAGGTTGATGTTTGCTGACACGGACATGATGTTTGATTATACGGAATTTGAAAATCGTGCTGTTTATGAAAATGTCAACACACGCGAAAAGCTGGTTCGCATGGAAGATAGTATCCGGCGCGCGATAGATTTGTTTTATGAATATGTCGGGCAATCACAGACGTTTGCATCATATGTTTTAGATAAAAGCGAAGAAGGGGCATGGCAAAATGAAATTACGCTTGCCGCCGATGTTGGTTCGCCGACGCGCGTTGATGCTGTGGTTAACGATGGGCGGCTTATTCATATTTATAACGCAATTAATTTTCTCTATGATTCGTTTGATGGAAAAATTAAATTTGAAGAAAATTATGTTACGTTTGCAGAACGGCTTTCTTTTAACGTGTGGTATAAGAGGGCAAAGTTGAATCTTCCGCCGCTTGTTGACGAATTGACTTATGATTTAAACGAATTACGCATTTCGGAAAGCGCGCAACGCATGATACCTTATTTTATAAAAGGCGAACTATACGAAGAAGATGAACCGAATATCGCGGCGGCTTCTAAGCGACAATATGTAGATTTTTTAATGACAATGGAACGACCGTTTATTCGTGTGCAAACTAAAGTGAAAAGATCAAAAATTTTCGAGGGATAGTATGCAAGCTAAAGAAAGACGTGTATATAAATTTTCTGATTTTCGCGGTCTTGATTTGAAAAATAAACCGCTAAAAGTTTCACCGATGCGGGCAAGCCGAGGAAAAAATTTTGTTCTTAAAAGTTCGACGTTGTCAACACGACCGGCTTTTGTATTTAAGCATTTGCCACGTTATCGAAAGTCTGCGTTATTTTTGTCAGAGGGAGATGCAATAATTGATTGGTACTATTTTCGCGATGTAACGATTTACATAACAGAAAAACACATATATATTGAAAAAGATAATAGAATTTTTTCTGAAGAGGGCGCGCCGGCGGAAATGCTTACGGCTGTTAAAACGCCGCTTAATCATAAAGGATTAACGCCGTTTTTTCATGAAGAGAAAGATTGTTTATTTATTTTTGGTCTTGGTGAAATTTATGTTTATACGATTTTACAAGGTTATTTTCATGTGCTTTATCCGTTGCGGGCTAAGCCTTTAAGTTCGGCGGAAATACCGGAAATTTGTCGCGAGGATTATGAAAATTTACCGACGCCATATGTGCCAACATTATTTATTGGTAATGAACCGTTTGAAGATGTAAATATGCTTTCAAATGCGGTAAAGTATCGCGTTTTTGCGGAAAGCCCCGACGAAAATCAAGAGGAATATTTGATGTTTCGCCTCCCGACACATTATGACCCGACAAAACATACTGGTTTTCGCGAAGAAATAACATTCTATAAAAACCGATTTGCTTCACAAAATACGTTTCCGGTTTTTTTAGGAGTGCATGGTATAAATTTTGTAGATTCGCTTTCGGATTATGGCGGCATATATAATACTTCTCCATTTCGTATAAAAGAAAAATATTTTTTCGAAAAAGATTTCGAATATTTCGGGTCGCCAGACGCTGAAGATAATGAAGTCATTGTTGAAGAAATTTCGTTTGATAGAGCAAAATTTTTTAATTTGACGGTTGAAGGCCCTAACCAAACTGTTTTTGAATATTTATTGAATATTATCGAACGCGAAGCGAGTGGTTTTACAGAAAACAAAGTAGTGAAATTTGTGCAAAAAGTGCAATATAAAGCAATCTATCGTGATGCGGAAACAAATTATATTTCTACGACGCGAACCGAGGAAAAGGATTTAATCGTTTATGTTCAATTACGTAAATTTGAAAAAAACGAATTTCGTTTTAGAGATGAAGATGTTTTTTCAAATAAGATTGTAACGACATCAATGGATTTTCCGAATTATCCGGTGGTGGCGGGAACTTATGAAAAAGAATATGAAATAATTTCGCCAATCCAGCTCCCCGACAATACCGATCTTGCTTCTACGAGTTTTGAGGATAAATTTCTTTCGTATTGCTACACTTATCTAGGCGAACGTAAAAGCGATATTGATGATGATGATCGTGTAAAAGTTAAAGCGCGGTTTTATTCGCGGTTAAAAAGCGTTATACAATCAAAACAAATTTTAATTGATTATGACGTTGATAATTGGTTAGTCAATGTTAATTATGATGTGTCGGATCCGTCTGATTTTCCGCCTTATCCGGAAATAAGCGGCACGCCGCAGGTGGTAACAACCGAAAAGATTATTGGACTTCAAGCCGCCGAGGAAGATTATATTCCGTTTGGAGTGGTGGACGATCCTGATTTGATGCCGATAATTGAAGAAGCGCTTGAAGATTTGTCGGGAACTTATGGCACGGGTTATCTCAAGATTAGAATAGGCGCTAGTTATATTAGATATTCTCCTAATCCACCTATTTTTGAACCTACTACAAGGTATCACTGCGCAAGCGTGTGCATACCTTTTTCGTATCAAAAAGAAGTTATGGATACTCAGTATTATTGCGGCAGTTTTGTTTACGTAGCGACAGCGCGAAAGCAAGACCAGTTTTCTATTGAGGGTTTTTACAAATTCAACTACAACGAAAAAGACAAAGTTTTTGAACTGCGAACTAGGAAATATTTCTTTGACTATAACAATGAACCAAGCATTGAGGTAAAGGTTGAATTTGAGAGAAATGACGATTATTTTTTAATTGCAAACAACAGTTTTGGTATAACTTTTGGAAGCGAAAATAGGTTGTTTTTAGCGGGGCATAAAGATTATCCAAATGTGGAAAGGTATAATGTTTCAAACGATTTACTCGGCGGAAACGATAAAAGCCAAAGTTATGAAACAACTTATTTTCCGTCGAAAAATTATCGAATTATTGGTGGAAAAGGCGCGATAAATGGCTATGTTATTGCGACGGATACTCACTTATATGTTACAAAAGCCGAGCATCCCGGCGATCAAAAACTTTTTATTCGCGAGCGGCTTTTAGATGAGAATGGAAACGTTAGTTATCATGAGTTTAAAACGAACATTGATCAAACGCCTTTGAATCCTCGGTGTTTAATAAGGTTTTTTAATGACATTCTTATATTAACTGCAGACGGTTTGTATTCTGTTGAGATTTCGCAAAATGTTCTTACAAACGAGCGACTTGTAAAACTTAGAAGCGGTTATGTTAATATAGCATTAAAAAGTTTAATAAAAGAATATGACGCGGAAAAAATTTTCATTACAAAAAAAGATACATATTTATATATCTTTATTGGTCCGAGAGTTTTTGTTGCGGATGCGGAATATGCTTATCACAACGAACAAGATTTAATAAATGAACGCGGCTATGAATTTGTTTTTTGGGAAATGCCAATCGAATTCAAAACGGCTCATGTAAAAGATAATGAACTTGTTTTGTTGGAAGCGGCGGAACAAATATTTTACACGCTTTCGGAAGGAAGTTTCGATGAACCGACTCGGTTTTATCGCGACGCCATTGTTTGTCATGATTTAGGTTTTAAAAAGGCGTTTGTAGTTTCGGATGAAATTGATACTGAAATTTTGAAATATGATAGCGTAAAGTTTGTTTTAGACGGCATTTTTGAGAAACCGGCGTATTTGTCTTTGCTTTTTGATTACAAGGTTAACGACAATTATATAAAAATGTTTCTTTTGTCGTTTAATGAAGTTACAAAATATGAGCGTTTTGAAAAACAAGCGGATGAAACAGATGCGGAATATCAGCAAAGATTAGAAGTCTTTCTCGAGAATTACCCCGACATTTCTTTCCCCGATGATTATTTACACGATTGCGTGATTTGTTTTCGCCAACCTATTGAAATGGTATGGTTTAGTAATATAACCGATTTTGGAAATAATTTATTTGAAAAAACGATGTTTCGCGGGAACATTTATGTTACGCGACTCGCGAAAGAGAACACTATTTTCTTTGGCTATAAGACTATGCGGCGACTTCAAAGTATTGAAGAAACGGGAGAATTGCTTGTACCGGAACAGATGCTTTCGACAAGCGTGTTCGATTTTGAGGAATTGGATTTTAAGAATTTTGCTCTTTCTACGTTTAATGACGTTGGTTTTTCGTTGCCGCTTAAAGAAAACAATTTTCTTTATATCCAGTTTCTCATTCGTGCTTTTGGGCAAATTGAACTTAATTCGATAGAAGTTATTTATAAACTTAACCGCGCTTTGAAAACGGTTGGTTAGGAGGAACTGCGTGAAAGAAAAGATCAAACAGGTTACGCTTGACGACGAAGAAAAAATGCAAATTCTTTTACGCTCAATCGAACGGATTCCGCTTAATCCGTCGGCGCAAGGTTGGTCGGGCGAGGATGTTCGCCGGCAATTTGCGGCGTCAATAACCGGTAAACAACATAGTGTTCTTAGCAATTTAATTTCCAAATTGGCTATCGTTCAAGATCTTTTTTACGAGGTTGAAGATCGTTTTCAAGCATTGGATATTTCATCCGGCGACACTCATTTTATCGGCGAGGCGCCGCCGGGCGATGTGAAGCGTTATCGTGTCTGGCTGGATTACAGCGACGACGATATTGGAGTAATGTTCGGAGGCGGTGGAGTAGTGCCGATGTCGGAAGAATCTACCCCGACCGACGAACTGTTACTTATTTTGGACGCTGCCGGAAAGGACGAAAGCCTGATTATCGAAACGGATTCGGAGTGGTTGCTTGTGCCGGAACAGGGCGAAACGTTGATATACCCTGACGAAACCGGCGAGGAAACGTTGTTGATACAAAACGACGAAGATGAACTCGGCGAGATATTAAACATGCTTGGCGGCGGAGTAATACCGGAAGGAACAACTTGGCCGCCAAGAGAAGACTTAATTCCGTTGGACGCTTCCGGTCAGTCTGATGACTTAATAATCGAGACCGAGCCGGAGCAGTTGATTTTGCCGAAACAGGGAGAAGAATTGATTTTTCCCCATGACGCCGGCGAGGAAACGTTGTTGATAGAAAACGACGAAGACGAAAGTTTATTATTTTGAAAGGAGAACATATGCCAAAGGTTTTAAGGAACTATTATTTTGAAAACAATCAAGTGAAAATTTTAGACATTAAAGGCATATTTCCAGATATGCCACTTGCCTTGTGTGATTTGGGCCGGGAATATAAAACCCCGGTCGTTATACAGCAACCGGATAAGCCATACAAAGAGATTTACGAACAAGATGATCTCGAAGTAATGGCAAAGAAAGCTCGAGAACAGAAAGCTAAGGAAGAAGAAAAGCAGACCAAAAAAGAAAAACAAGAAAAGAAGGGCGGTGAAGAATAATGGCAACGGTGACAGCTTATTTGCTTAATCCCGACGGTACTAAAAGCGCGGTCAGCGTCGAGGTTGAATCGCAGGACGGCGTTTATTTTAAGAAAACCGAATACAATACGCCTGTATATGTGGGCGATAATGTAGTCTGGGTAAAAAACTATTTCGAGACCGTCGCAAGCAAGGTAATAGAAACCACCGGAGCGACCGGGCGGGTTTTCGTCACGCCAGCGCAGAAAGAAACGTTGAGAAAGTTGAATACAAACCTGGTAGATAAACTTATCTGGAATGCAGGAGAAAAGATGTTTTTCTATTTAGGCGGTTCGGATGACCAGTATGAGACATTCTTAGCGACGATTCCGTGGGTGGAAAACTATATTACCGGCAGTCCCGGACTCGGCGGCCTCAACCTCAACAACCGCTTATCAACCTTGGAAGCCATATTTGACGGCATTAGCGACGCCGACACTATAATCAACAAGTGGCACGAACTTGAAGCCTTCCTAAGCGGCATTACCGAAACCGAGACGTTGACGGGCGTTATCTCGGACGCCATCACAAGCCTAAAAAACGGCAATAATACTTGGAGTGGCGATAATGTCTGGTATGGCAGCAACACTTTCCGCAACGATAATGGTCTTGGCTACATAAAATTCGAAAGCAAGGTCGCATCATCACAGTTTTCGGCGCTTGAACTGCGCTATGGAGGCGGGACAGTCAGCGAAACAGCAACGGTCACCATTCCGCACGACAACGGAACCGTTGCATTGACCAAATACGTTCCGTCGATACAGTTAGGCGCTTCTTTCTCCGGCACGCCCAAAGCCGGCGATGTTTGGATTAGGTATTAGCGGGGTGGCTATATGCCCGTAATTAGAGTGTATACAGGACCCTCGACTTACAAAGAATTGGATTTGGACGATTATTATGTAAAAACTGATTTTATTAACGAGCTACGAACTTCGCCCGTTTATATGCGTAATTTGCGGTTATATGACAACGGTGTTCCAACATCAAGTTTAGAAACTCAGTCTATAGTGGAAATGGCGATGATTCCGGAGCGATTTAGTAATAAATTAGCGTTCTACGATATAAGCAAAATCAAGTTTTATACGTCAAATGATAAAATCACTTGGACTGAATTCGTTGTTAGCGACGATATTAAAAGGAAACTTGTCGGTGGCGACACTTCTTCTAGTACTCTATTAAGCATACCGGCTGGCACACCACATTTTCGAATTGAAATTGAAGCCACGCCTTCTTATTGTTTTTTGAGCGCTTTATACTCGTATTGGAACAGTCAGGGAAATCGAGTTAAAGTTAAAATCCAGAAACGAAATTGTTCGACATTGGCTTGGGGACAACATACTGATTCGGATGTTTATGTAGAAGCGTGGCCGGGTCATTTGTTTTTACCGTTTCAGTATATACCGTTTCTTTCTGACAGTACCAGCTCTTCCCATTACAACGCGATCAGAATTGATTTTGTTGACATTGATTGGCAACGGCCCGAAAATGCAATTCGTTTTCATTGCTTGCAAATCTGGGGGGCGTATCCGGCTGGGAAAAGGACAATATATTCTGTTGACGAATATAAAAGAATCACTTTCCCCGCCGAAGTTAAAGCGACGACATTCAAACGTTCTTCTGACAATGCCGAGGTAAGCTATGAAGATCACAATCATTTTTTATCCCATCTTTCTGATGTGGCGTTTTCAAGCCCTTCCGGCGGGCAGATGATGATATTTGCCCCCGAAGGTGGAGGCAAATGGGTTAATTTTACGCCAAATTTTGCGTCGGGGAGTCACACTCATTCGGCAGACGATATAAATTCTGGAACACTTGATTCTGCGCGAATCCCGAACTTGTCGGCAAGTAAAATTACCTCTGGAACACTTGGTACTGCGCGAATTCCGAACTTGTCGGCAAGTAAAATTACCTCTGGAACTTTGTCGTCAGACCGGCTACCGTCAATACCATTCAACCTTTTGCCGGTTGGAACGTTGCCAAGCACAGTCGCTTCTGGTGCTCACACGCATGGAATAGCCGATATTTTTAATTATGTTGACAGAGGCTTGCAATTATTGCGTACACAACCATCTTCATTGACCAATGTTGGATCGGGAACAACGCCGGGATCTGTTACATTAAATTCATCATTATCATCGGGGACGCCGATTTTTATTGAAGTTAATACTTCGTCGAATTACACGGCGATGCCAAAAATAATTGGCGTTACCGTTGGCGGAACAACGACACGGGCAGCAGCGACGGGCGAAGAGTATATTGCCGGCTGGTCTACTTTTGATGGCACGGATTTTCATATTTATACGTTTTCTGTTTGGTATTCGGAAGATACTCTCTATTTCGGAGCTAAGCGTTATATACGCGGCAATTTTACGTCATCAGCAATAAACTGGACTACTAGCACATACACTTTGTATGTGGGTCGAGTATGGAAGTTGCCGATAAATTAAGGCGGTGATATCATATGCCTATCTATGTTAACGGTAATACAATTAACCAAATTTATCATGACGGTACAAAAGTTACCACTGTTAAGGTTAATGGTAGCACAGTTTTCACAGCCACCGTGCAGTATCAATGGCAACCGGCAACACAAGCCGAGTTCGAGGCTTGTTCGATAAAACATTATGCTATCGACGATCTTGGTTCTGCAGGACCGGAGATACTCCCTGAGCCTACCGCGGCAGGTTGGGGCGGGCGAATAGAGCATCGCCACACTTTCCCGCCCGTTTACAGTTATTATGTGTCGGAAATATTTTAAAATGAGGTGGAATTATGGAATATAATGAATTCATAAGAAATGTAGTGGAAAATATCGTTGCGGCTATACCGGAAATTGTTGCGGTTCTGACGGTAATAATTTACTATTTATCGAAAATCGGGAGAACAGCAAACACTTTTCCAATGACAGCTGAAAATATTAAAACCGGATTGACAACGGCTTTTAACGAAGCGAAAGAAACGCTTGCGGAAAACGTTCAAACTAGTATGACGCAAATCACTACTGATTTTAAAGGAGTAAAACAAGAATTAGTCGATGGTTTTAACGAGTTTAAGCAAGATGTCAAAGAAGCTATTGATACGGAATTGGTGGAATTGCGTCAGAGAGTCGAAACATTAACAAATCAAATAAATGTTCTTGGAAAGGAAAACAAGGTTTTTCAAGATGTAATTGCCATGCTTGTCGGAAAAGATCCGGAAAAAGTTAAAAGCGGTATTGCGCAAGCAGTTAAAACGAAGTTAGATTTTAGCAAAGCGGAACTCGAAGCCAATCCGGAACTACTGCTTAATTCAAAAACTATGGAATACCTTGAAAGTGTTGTCGGTGAAAAAAATGTTGATAACATCATGTGGAAACTTGGTTATATGAGGCGGGTTGGATATGTCAAAAAGAAAAAAACATAAGAATTATGCTTTGCGTAGTAAAGTCTATAGCGCTTTGGGGAATGTTTCGGTTTTCGGTTCAACGATTGGCGGGTTCATTGTTTATGAATCTATAATTGATTGGCAGAATTTCAAAAACGAACTTGAAAATTTTGTCGTTATTCAAGAGAATAGTTTGAAACTTAATTTCGCAATAGCTTTGCCTTTGGCGATTGGTATGCTGGTTTATTTAATTATATTTTTAAAACGCAACAGGGATTTTTTTCAAGGGCGTTTAAGTTTCAAAATATTAATTGCGATTATGTTCTGTTATATCATTTATAGTATTATCGAAGTTACGATGTCGTTTTTAGTCGGAGCATTTGTCGGAACGCTTTCTGACGATTTGATTTTCTTAAACCTTTCAAAACGAGCGAAGAAAAAAGCCGAATATGCAAAAGAACTTGATTTTGAAACCGAACGTGAAATGCGGCGAATATTAGCGCGTCGAACAGCGAGGGAGGAATTAGATGGAAGCGTATAAAAATATTCCGGAAGTTCCGGAACGCCCCGATGAGCCGAAACGGGATTTACTCGATTTGTACTCGTTGGCAAAATCAAAAATTATGTCATACATCGGATATGTTGTCGCCATTATTGGCGTAATTGTCATGTTCTTGATTGCCGCCGCTGAAATAACGAAAGAGATAAACGTTTCCTCAGGGCAAGGAGCGAAAATTCTACAGTATTGGCGTGAAACAAATGGTTTAAGCAAGGGAGAGTTTCCGGAACAACGGGGAGAAATAATTCGGTTTGAAGAACAGGAATATTTTTTTGTTATTGACAAAATAGATAAAGAAACTGGTTTGATTGAAAAATGGCATTTTGCTTATGACGGCAAATTTAATTATGTTTTTCGGGGTTTTCGTTTTTGGGTGTTGTTTGGCTTTGTTTTTGCGATTTCGCTTTGGGTAGCGTTTGTTAACTACAAATCAACGGTCGACAAAACAAAAGAAAAAATTTTGTTTCAAAAATCGTTGATTTATTATCAGCGAGAAAAAGAACGTTCTAAAGAGTACACGCAATATTTACCAAAGTTTTGTTTTGATAAAAACCGCGCAACTTATGAAATGGAAGAAATGCGGATTGTCGAAGAGGCGGGGTTGAGATACCGTGATTGGAAAGACAAAAAAATAAACTTTGAAGAATTGGAAAAATGGCAACAGAAGAAGTTAAAGAAAATTCGGAAAATAAAAATAATTAATCTTTATGCTTCCGACCTTTTACAAGACGGGAATTTAGTAACAAAGAAAATCCGAATGTTGCCAAAAGACCAGAGTAATTTGCAGTTAGGTTTTATGGTGCGAGGCGCGTTTCAAAAGTTTCTTATGGCTTTTCTTAGCGGTCTTGCTATTGGTTTTGCGGTTAAAATCACCGATTGGTTAATGGGCGTTGTTTATGGGTTTCAAATTCTCATGAGTTTTGTAACGGCGGTTGCGACAGCAGTCGATCACACAAACACAACATTACGTGCGCGCGTTATTGCGAAAGGCGATTATTTAAACGAATTTTACAATGTGAAAGAAAAATATATTAAGCGAAAGGAGGTAGCCGATGAACTTCAATCAGAAAGACAAGAATTCACCGTATGCGCAACTGAAGTTTAGCGATATTGTAAAATCGCCATATGGTAAATTTGAAGTGGATAAATATTTGTATGAAACGAAGTTGCAAAACATCTATGATGATTATAAGAAAAACATTGATATTTTGTCGCAAAGTGAAAAGCGCAGTTTACAAGATGCTTATTACATTCGCGAGTTAAGTCAAAAATATCTTGGTGAATATGCGTCAAATGTTGGCGTGGGCGATGTTTCGGGTCGGCTTTTGGATATATATTCAAATTATATACAGAATGTTGACGACATCCGAAGCAATTATGCTGGATTGCGCGCGAATTTTGAACAAACATATCAACAAGAACGTTTTGATTCGCTTGCAAAAATTATGGAAGCGCAATATGGCATTGAAGCGGGAAAACTTGACGAAAAAGTTAAAACTATTATGTTTAATATTATCCGCGGCGATATTGGCGATCATGAAAATTATTTTGATTATTTAGAAAGTTATCGCGACGAAATCGGTATTGACAATTATCATAGTTTGTATGGCACTCTTTATACGGATTTGCTTGATAAAATTAATTATGATATTGAAAACCAGTTTTTTGGTTATAAAATAAATGAACAGGGTGAACGGGAACTAATTACCGACGAGATGGAATATCTTGAGCAATATAGTGATATTCTTTCTCCGCAAGATTTCAAGGCTTTTACAGATAAAGCACAATATCGGAAAGACCTCCGAGATGCTCTTAATTTCACTGATATTATGTCGCCGGATAGCCCTCATTATGTTGGTCAAGATTATAACTTCAGCTTATTAACTGGGGAAGATGTAGATGTTACTTCGATTGGAATAATGGATTCGCGGGGCAATCGGTATTTCTCTGTTACTCAAAGCATCGATCAAGAAAAACAATATATTATGACAAGCGAAGAATTATTTGATTTTTATGCGGAAGAGTATGAGAAAGGTCTAGCGTCGACGAGAACGCCTGTAAACGGTAGTACACTTGTTGTACCGACAAAAATCGCTCCTTCGTCTAAGAAAGGTGTATATTCGAC
>JGI24503J29689_10009594_pt1 | contig 14577 bp, 15 predicted proteins | sample BioPla3RNA2_FD_29689 | JGI IMG/M metagenome (IMG submission 29689)
GGTCCAGTGCAAATCACACACGGCATAAATGTTTGGCATGAAAATAATTTTTATTCGGAACAAATTATGTCACCTTTTAGGAATCCAAATGAAAAAAACGAAGACAATACGGCTACTACACTTGGCCGTCAAAGTCGATTACATGAAGGGCATTATTTGCATCACTTTTCTGTAAATCCCAAAAATCTTGAAGAAATACTTGAATTGGCAGGAAATGAGGCAAAAACACTTACTGCTGATGATATTGCCAAGTTAAAAGAAGCATTGCAAAGGGGAGTTACTTATTATGATTCTGCGGCAAAAGCTGGTTGCGAAAATGAGTTATTAGTTTGGGTTATATTAAAACCTGAATCGAAACTTGTTATGCCCAATTTTACTCAACTAATGAAAATGTGCAAAGAAAAAGTCGATGATAAAGTTCAACTTGATCTGGCTGAATTGAAAAAGGTTAGTGATGCTAATAAAAATGAAATAGAAGCAGTTGAAATTTATATTAATAATGCTTCAATACTTATTGTAAATGCGCCAGATGAGGCTATTATTACAAATTTATAATTCGAAACTCTTGAATCTTCAAAAATCACTTTAGGGTTAAATCATTGAAAAATGGTAACATTAGTTTCAATCAACATCAAATCGGATTTTGGTTTTTTAAAAAAACCTGATACCAATGATCCAATTTACTTGACCTTCAATATGCTCCATAAACCTTGTCTTTTAGGAATATTGGGAGCTATTGTTGGTGAAAAAGGATTTCAGAATTATGGAGTGATGCCTGAATACTACCAAAAACTAAAAGGTATAAAAGTGTCAATTGCACCATTAAAAGAAAACGGAAAGATTTACCATGAAAACGGGAACTTTACAAAAACAGTGATAAAATACAACAATACAACTGGCTTGGCAAGTGAAGAAGAAAGTGGAAATTTAATGATTACAGAGCAAACTTTGGTAGCTCCAGCATTTAAATGTTGGATTTTGCTTAACTTGGAATGCGAAATTGAAGCTAAACTCTTCAATTTCCTGAAAGAAAACAAAGCGGAATATTTGCCATATCTAGGCAAGAATGAATTTTCACTTTGGTGGGATAATTTTAACGAGTATGAATATGAACCATTTTATCCAAACAAAGAATTTCAAATAAATAGCTTATTCATAAAAGAGGAAACAGTAAAGGAAGGCCAAATAAAAGCTCGTTTTATTCCCGGTATTTTATCCATGTCTGAAAAAAAATTTATATATTTTGAAAGACTTCCCATTGGCTATATTGAATCTCCTCTATTTCAATACGAATATAAAGACTTCGCATTCACAAACTGTGATTTGAGAGAAGATTACGTTTTGCCAGAATCATACCCATTGTATAGACTATCGAATAATGAAATCATTCAATTGTTCTAAAGATATTATAGATAACATTTTAACAATTTTTGGAAACCTTTCAAAAACATATTATGCTCATTTATCCAAGGATATATCTGAGAAGGAAACTCTTTTTAATCACTCTCTATTGGTTTCAAAATACTGTTTAAAATTGATTGAATCTAATGAAATAGATCATTTACTCGATTCATTGATCGAAAGGATCATGGAGCTTTTACAAATTAAGAATAAAAGAGAGTGGGGAAGCTTATTCAAAGAGATATTCATTGCAGCCATTGTTTATCATGATATGGGAAAGATAAATCCCAATTTTCAAGTCATTAAAATGGAAAATGAATCATTCTCTTTAAATAATAAATTGTCTTTTCAATCAAATCATTCCTTGCTTGGAGCATATTTATTCTCAAATATCTATTTCAAAAAAACATTTGAAAACAATGAGTTAAATGATGATGAAAAACTTACTCTCTATTTTTCAATTCATATTTTCGCCAGTACTATTATAAAACACCACAATACGAGCATTGATTTTTCATTAGATTTTGAAAAACAACAAATCGACGATTGCTATTCGTTTTTAGAAACATATAATCTCTATTTTGATAAAAATTTTTGTTCGAGTTTCTATATCAGTGCAAGTTATATTTGGGGAGAATTCAGAGAAATAGCTGCAAACCAGGAGGTTTATTTTGATTTATTTGCATTAACCAAACTGCTATATTCTTTGTTAACCGCTTCCGATTTCTATGCAACAAACGAGTTTATGACAAAAATAGAAATTAATGAATTTGGGATACTAAACAAAGATAATAAGGAAAAACTTACAAAACATTTTAAAACTGTAAAGGATTATAATAAAGATTTGTACGAGAATTTTGAGTATTATCAATCTTTTCCTTGGGAAAAGTTGACAGAAAGAAATGCTTCAAATTTGAATGTTCTGAGACAAAAACTTACTGTTGAATTGATTTCGAATTTAAGAAAGCATTCTGATAGTAAATGCTTTTATCTCGAAGCTCCAACAGGTGCTGGAAAGACAAACTTATCGTTAGCGTTTGCAACCGAACTAATAAATATCGATTCTTCTTTGAATAAAATCTTCTATGTTTTCCCATTTACCACATTAATTACCCAAACGTTTGAATCGATCAAGAAAACATTGGAGATAGACAATAACTATATCATTCAATTGCATTCTAAAGCTGGATTTCATGAAAAAGAAGACGGTACCTATGGATATGAAAAACAATTGTATTTAGATAATTTGTTTGTGAATTATCCGATTGCGCTCATGTCACATATACATTTTTTTAACATTTTAAAAGGAAATGAAAAAGAAAGTAATTATCTATTACATCGATTATGCAATTCAATTGTGATAATAGACGAAATTCAAACCTATAATCCTGAACATTGGGATAAGATTGTTTATTTCCTTGCGAACTATGCTAAAATATTCAACATCCGAGTTTTAATCATGTCGGCAACTCTTCCTAAAATTGATGCATTACATCCTGACTTGAATGGTTCATTTATTTCGTTAATTTCCAATCGTGATCAGTATTACTCAAATCAAAATTTTGCTGGTCGAGTTTCATTTGACTTCACCTTTGCTGACAAACAAAGACCAATAAATAAAGAAGATAAAGAAAACTACCTACTCGAATTATCAGATTTAATAAGCGAAAAAGCAGAACTTTATGCAAGTTTAAATAATCAGAAAGTGAACATTTTGATTGAATTCATAACAAAAAAAACAGCTGCATTTTTCTTTAACCAACTGAATAATGATATTCGTTTTGAAGATTACAAGATTCTTTTGCTTTCGGGCGACATATTGGAATTTAGAAGAAAGGAGATCATTAATTCTATTAAAGAACAAGTGTACCCAAAAGTGATTGTAGTCTCAACACAAGTTGTGGAGGCGGGCGTTGATATTGATATGGATATAGGATTTAAAGATCGTTCACTTATCGACAGTGATGAACAATTAGCTGGACGTATCAATCGCAACGCATCAAAAAAAAATTGCATTGTTTACTTTTTTGATTTTGATAAGACAAGCACAATTTATGGGTCAGACAACCGCTACAAGATTCAGCAAACAGACAAAGATATTTACAACGACTATAAAGATATACTGGTCAACAAAGAATTTCATGCATTATATGAAAAAGTTTTCGAAGAGAAACGCAATAAAATGAAAAGCAATTTTTTTGCAGCAGGCTATTATTATCAATATTTTAAAGAATTCAATTTTCCAAAGCTTCATTCAGAATTCAAATTAATTGAGGATAATGACAGTCAACAATTATTTATTCCTATTAAGATACCTATTCCTTTTTTTGATAATATTTCAAATTTAGAAAAAATGAGAGTTCTTACAGAAGATAAAGAATACGTAGATGGAACGAAAGTTTTTGAATATTACGAAAAACTAATTAACTTGGAATTTGATGACTTTTCAATGAAAAAAATTGAATTAAAAAAGATTGGTTCCATCATGTCACAGTTTAGTATTTCCGTTTATCGGAAGCAACTCGAAGCTATTGCAGACATGCTTAACCCCGAAAAAAGCAAATATGGTTTTCAATATTTATTGAATTGGAATTTGTGCTATTCTCCGGAATCAGGTTTCGATTCGGAAAAAATTGATACCAGCTATTTTATTTAATTGTTAAACATATGCAAATTACTGGCATTCATTTCAATTATTATCAGGTCTGCAAACGAAAACTCTGGCTTTTTGCCAATGGCATCAATATGGAACAGACTTCTGACCTAGTGTATGATGGCAAACTCATTCACGAAAAGAGTTATCCGCAACGTTCCGAAAGATATGAAGAAGTGGAACTCGATGGTATAAAAATCGATTATTATGATGCTCGTAATAAAGTGATTCACGAAATTAAGCGGTCAGACAAGGTAGAGCCAGCTCACGAGTGGCAAGTGAAATATTATATTTATGTACTAGAGCGGAATGGCATAGATGGTGTCACAGGCATACTGGAATACCCAGCGCTCAGACAAACTACTAAAGTAAATTTGACTGATACAGATAGGCATAAAATTAAAGAAATAGAAGAAAAAATCGCACAATTGATTAGCTCTGATGATTGCCCCCCAGTAATAAATGCTAAAATATGCAAAAGCTGTAGTTATTATGATTTTTGTTATGTAAAAGAAGAGAATTTGTAATGATACCACATCACTTATCACTTATCACCTATCACCTATAAAAAATAAACATCATGCAACAAAAAGATTACAACGAAATATTCAGAGACAGAACGAAAAAATTAGCTATAGATATAATAATTGAATTGTCTAAATTGAAATACACTGATGAAAATTCCATAATAAAAAAGCAAATAATACGTTCATCTACATCCGTAGCAGCTAATTATAGAGCCATGTGCAGAGCTAGGTCTAATAAAGAGAAGTATGCTAAAATGTGTATAGTAGTAGAAGAATTAGATGAAACAGTTTTTTGGCTTGAATTACTCGATGATCTTAAAATTTTGCCATCTACAAAAGTAAATGAATTTAAAAATGAAGCAGATGAAATTCTAAAAGTGACATCATCATATAAAAAGAAACTTTCAACATCATTATAATGCCATCACTTATCACTCATCTTTTATCACCTATCACCCATCACCTATCACTTATAAAATATTAGCCAATGAAAAAGACCTATTACTTATTTAACCCTGGTACAATGGAACGCAAAGACAATACTTTGAAGTTTAAACCAGTGGAATATGATGAAAATGGGAACGAACATGTGCAGGGCTATCTTCACGTGAATGAGATCTATTTGCCAAAGTTTGATGGGAATAAATCTTATCTTTTTGTTGCTATTGACAGAGCTAACCGATTAACATGGCGAAGTGAGAAAAGAACTGCACATATAAATCCCTTTTTAGGCCGTCGAAAAATGATTTATCTTAAAACTTGAAATTTTTAAACAAAATTATTGTTTTTTTAAAAATAAAATTGTATATTTGCCACAAAATAAAAGTCCAAATTTTTATAAACGACCTTGTGAAACTTGATAATTATTATTATAAAGAAAAATATAAACAAATAAACATTAAAACGTATGACTTTTCAATTTAAAATTCAATTACAAAACGTTAGCAAACCAACAGTGTGGCGACGAGTGCTTGTGCCGTCAGAAATTACCTTCGACGATTTTCACTACATCATTCAAGATGCCTTCGGTTGGGAGAGTGAACACTTGTATTCTTTCTCCCCTTCGGGTTATGGCTCAAGTCCACTCATCGAAATTAACATAGAAGACGATGAAAATGATTTTTTTTCTTTTCTTTCGAGAAATACAACTCAATCGTTGGACGCCGAAAAAACCAAACTTTCGAGTATTTTCAAAAAAGAAGGACAGACATATGTCTATATCTACGATTTTGGTGACGATTGGGTCCACAAGATCACTTTGGAAAAAATCAATGAAACAGACAACACTTTATCAGCAACATTATTGGATGGAAAAGGGGCCTGTCCACCCGAAGACTGTGGCGGGCCGTGGGGATATGAAGAATTAAAAGAAATTATGGCCGACAAATCGAATCCAAATCGAGCTGAAATATTAGAATGGCTGGACTTAGAACCTGATGAAGAATGGGACCCACAAGAATATAATGTTGCCGAAGAATCTAAATATTTTAATCTGATGTATAAAAATATGTTAAAGAAAAAATAGCCTATACACTGTTCATTCATCCTCCACATTTTATGACAGGGACCCATTTCAACTATTATTACATGTACAAGCTAGAACTCTGGCTGTTAGCAAACGGTATCAGTATGGAGCATACCTCTGACCTAGTGTATGATAGCAAACTCATTCACGAGACGAGCTATACGCAACGTTCCGAGCGTTATGAAGAAGTGGAAATCGACGGCATAAAAATCGATTATTATGATTTTTGTTATCTGGAGTAAAAGAAATAATTAAAGAATTATGTAACGATGAATTCATGAAATATAAATTATTCATAAAAAAAATTAAATACATGGAGAATGAAAAAATTAAACAAAAATATCTTTTGAAGGGGGATATCAATGGTATTCAAAAATATATTTTTGATGTCCAAAATAATGGAGCAGCAAAATCACTGAAAGCAAAATCTTTCCTTATAGAAAAAATAGGCTCTGTAGCATACAAAAAAGTTTTGAAAGAACTGAAATCATTTGATGTAAACGGCACTGTATTTTATGAGGGTGGCGGAAGTTTTTATATTTGGTTTGATGCTGAAGATGACTCTGCTGCCAATAACATAATTAATAAGGTCAGAGATGATTTTCACGAAGCTTTAAAATCTGAAAAATTCTATATTACCCTCTCTTTTGTAAAAGATGAACAAAATTTTGGGGCAACATGGATAAATCTGCGCGAGCAATCCATTAAAGACCAATTACAAATTTTCATCTCCTATCCTTCTGCTTTTACCCCTTATTCCCTAGACGATGAAACAATATCTGATTTGGAATATTCAGATTATGTTATAAATGATTTGCAATCAAAAGAAATTGGCGTAATCACTAATTCGGATATATATAAGGCTATCACAAATGAAATGGTTAAACATAATTATTTTTTTATTTCGTTTTTGGGGAAAAAGCAAGTTTTAAATGCGGCCGATTTTGAAAATATAATTACAAACAAGTTGCCATTTTGGGAAGATTATAAAGAAAGAGAAAGTTATAAAAAATATCGTCTAAATCATCAATATGACTATCCGGACAATTTTATTTTAGAAGATAATAATCTGATTGATTTTGATGCTTTCGGAGATTTTGCAGCACATCGTACCGGAACAAACAAAATAGGAGTCGCCAAGTTGGATGTGGACAATCTTGGACAAATATTTGGAAATATTGACAATGAAACAGAAGGCGGGGAATTATCCAAAGCACTCAATAATTTTTTTAAAAAAAGTTTATATACCATCTTTAGTGAAGAAACATTAGAATGGTGTAAATTGGATGAAGATGACGAAGAAGATAAAGAATTATTCAAAGCAAATATTTATCCCGTATATGCCGGTGGCGACGATTGCTTTATAATTGGAGCATGGGATGCTGTATTACCTTTCGTAAAAAGGCTTCAAGAAAAATTCCATGAAGAACAAAACAGGTGGAAAAATGAATTTCAAAAAGATATAACATTATCTGCAGGAATAGTTATTGTTGATCCGACTTGTCCTGTAAAATTGTTTGCAGAAATGGCAGAAAACGCTTTATCAAAAGCCAAGAAAAGCGGAAAGAATAGAATTGTCCTTTTTGATCAAGTATTTTCATGGAAGGATTATGCAGTGCTACTGGATACAAGTGCTAAACTTGCAACATATATGCAACAGAATAATATAGATAGAGCTTATCTGAACAAAATAACCAAAAGTGCCAAAGGATTTAATGCTTTGAATAATAACGATGGCGTAAACTTCGAAAACATATATAAGTTGAAGTATTACATCAGTAAAAATAACGAAACATTAAATTATATTGCAGAGTTACTTTTTGATCCCTATTACGAAGCGATGAAGAACAGACTTTTAAACCACAAAGCTGATTTAAATATCGCCATTTATCCTGCAATAGCCCGAATAACAGAATTATTAACCAAGTCAAAATTAGCATATGAATAAGAATGAAAATGTGAAGAGTCAAAAAGAAAAAAGGGAGGATAATAATACTAAAATCTCCTTAAACACACTAACTGAAAATGTCGATCTCGTCTTTAAAAGAAAAGGTGACACAAAAGAATGCAATGAATTCTATCTAAACGAATTAGAAGAGTACGTAAAAAAATATCTAAAAAATAGTATCACAAAAACTCAAATGAGAAACATTTTCGATACTTTTAAAGATTGTAATTCAAATGATAAGATGAAACTGCTTAAACCTAAACTCATGTACTTCGCGGGAAGAATTAATAAAAATAATGCTAAAAAATTTATCGAGCAACTTATTCAACTTCTAGATGCAATGAGAGATGAGAGCGATTACAAACAAATGCAAAAGTTAGTGGAAACCATTCTGGCTTACCATAAGTATTATGCAAAAGATTAAAACGAATAAAAATATGGATACAACAAAATTATCAGGCAAAATAATAATTTCAGGAGAAATTATTGTGCAAACAGGGCTTGCCATAGGTGGCAATAAGGCGGGGATCGAAATTGGAGCTTTAGATAACCCGGTCATAAAAACACATAAAGGGATACCCTTTATACCAGGTAGTTCATTAAAGGGAAAACTCAGGTCTCTCCTTGCTCGAGCAGCCGGCAGCGATTCTGTAGAAAGAGATATTGAAATTTCTAAATCACCGAACGATAAGTTAGAAAATGAAAACATACAACCGATATATAAACATATCGCACCACTTTTCGGCTATGGTGCAGGCGAAAGCAAAATACAGGGAGATGCTGATCAAACAGCTGAAAACATAAACAACCGCAAGGGTGAAGCTTTATTAAAAGTGAGAGATGCATTCTTAAAAAAAGAAACTGACGGAAATGAAAAATTCACAGAAGAAAAAATGGAAAACTCAATTAACCGGGTTACCGGCGTAGCTAATCCGCGCCCAATAGAAAGAGTGCTCCCGGGAACAGTTTTTTCACTGGATATGTATCTCGATGTTTATGACATAAATGAAGCCCTACAACAGTTGGAACTTCTTGACTTGGCTTTTCAGTTGCTTACTGATGATTATTTAGGAGGAGGAGGAAGCCGAGGAAATGGCAAAGTTAAATTGAAAAATTTCAAAATCACATATAAAAAATTAATATCGGAAAATAAAACAATTTGCATACAAGAGAAGAATGAAGAAATTACATACACATTTAAATGCTGTGAAAATGAAAATCAAAATAGTGAACATTAAACCCAACAGCCGCTTTCATTTTGGTAATATTTCTGTGGATAGCGATACAGCCTTGGCCGATACCGATGAGTATCTGCATTCTGATGTACTCTTTGGCGCTTTAGTTAGCAATTTATCACAAATAAAACCTAAACCGGAAATAGAAAGCTTTATTGAAGCTTTCAATAATGGCAATATTTTAATTTCTTCGGCATTTTATTGCATTGAAAAAACGGAATTATCTTCGAACGATCCAAATAAGTATTTATTTTTTTTACCCAAACCGGTCACAGCAACATCCACCATTGATCTGAACAATTACGATAAAATAAAAGGAATTAAAAAAGTAAAATTTATAACGTACAAAACCTTGGAAATTAAACCTGAAAACTGGAAATTGAACAATTCGATCGGAATGCATCCAATAGAGTATAAAGAAATAAATAACTATGTCCAGTCACAAAGCAACTTTTCTTTTAAAGAAGAAATTAATATCACTTTCTATAATAAAATATCCACGCCCAACGTAAATATACATCTCTCAAACAAAAATGCGGGTCATCCATTTGTTGTAACATCACTCCAAATCAGTGATCTTTCCTGTTATGGATTAAAAGTCCATTTTTATTTTTTATATAATATAAAAGACAAATCGCAGTGTGCCAATTTTGAATTGGCAACCCAATTGCTTGCATATAATGGCGTAGGGGGCGAAAGAAGTTCTGGTTGTGGTTTTATTGACGGCATAAGAGAAGCTGAATATATACCACCTTATTTCACATCTCTTGATATCAATAAATTTCAAATGACGTTGAGTAAAGTAATTCCTAAAAACAAGGAAGAATTGAGCAATTTTTTGGCATTGAACACATCCATCAGAGGCGGTCGGAATTCAGAAAAAGGCCCATTTAGAAAAGTAAGAATGATAAACGAAGGATCAATATTTTCAAATAACGTAGTAGGAAAAAACGAAGAATTGGGTACTGAACAAATAAGATATGGTAAATGCATTTCAATGAATATTCCACAAATGTACAGTATATAAATCAGTAAAAAATGAACATAAATAAAACTTATAAATTAAATTTGAAGGTTCTGTCGCCGTTGGCAATTAACGATGGGAACGAATTGTCACCATTATCAGATTATTTTGTCGATAATGGGAAAGTTCATTATATAGACCCTGAAAAATTTTTTCAATTATTGGCTAACGACAATCGATTATCGGCAGAATATGAAAATATAGCTTTAGGTAACTATTATGAAATAAAAGATAAATCATTAGATTTCATAAAATCTATAATAAGAGACGAACAACAATTAAATAATATTACCAAAAAATATTCTGTAGATTATAATGGTACAGTAAAAAATTTGATTAATTTAAAAACAATTATCAAAGTTAATGATTCTCCTTACATTCCAGGATCGTCTATCAAAGGTGCTATTAAAAATGCTCTTTTCTTTTATTGGCTGTCATGTACAGATAAAGGCAAAAAAGAACTTAATGATTATATCAAAAAAATTTCTGCATTGAGCAAAGATGAAAAGAAAGAAGATTTTATTAAAAATATAATAAAAAATTTCCAACCTATCGAAAATTCTTTCCTTGGTATATGCGACGGAATATTAAAACAACCGTCAAGCAATTTAGTCATAACGGATTCTTCCTATTTTGATATTTCTCAAATAGGTGTAGACGAACTGAAAAGAAAAACACTTACACAGGGAAATGATGATTGGACACTCAATCTACAGGAGTATGTTAAGCCGGATGATCAAAAGACTGTATCATTTGAGCTAAAAATTAAAACATCTTCTTTGGATTGGCAAGGTTTAAACAAGAAAAATTTTTTGGCTAACCTTTTTAAAAATGAATCTCAACAAAATCTGAAAGAACTATTTAATATTTTAAACTATTATACGCTTATAATTAAACAAGCTGTTGAGGAAATATTTTCTATTAAATATCCTTCATTTAGTTTAAATGACAATGAAGCTTTACTTTTGCTTGGCAGTAATAAAGGTATTCTTGCCACTTCGATTATTTATCTGCTCCAAAAAAACATGCAATTTGATGATTTTAAAAAGAAAGTAATAAACTATCTATTTCATAAAACATTTGATATAATCAATTCCAACTTAGGTGCATCAAAAGAAAACTTCCCTATTTCTGTATCCTATATCAATGGTATGCCCTTAGGGCTCGTAAAAATTATTGATAACATAAATGATTATTCGTCAAATCTACCTTCATATTCAAAAGAGGAATGCTATTCGGGTAATCCGATTAAAGCAAAGCTTCTTGAAAAGAAAAAACCGCATGCTAAAATGTTGATCATCATAGAAGGTAAAGAAGAAAAGGTTGACGTGGCGGGAATTAAAACATTTGAACGTGATAATTCAACAAAATTAATTGAAAACCAAATATATGAGATATATTATAATAATAACTTTTTCAACTTTAATAAAAAAATATAATAATAAAAAAAACAACCATGCAAAAGAAAATCATTATTTCAAGTATAAAAAGCAATTATGACGAATTGGAACGTTCAATTGTAAGTCAACTCTTGTTTGAAACCCCTAATCACAAATTAACTACCGGCACATACAGGGAAACAATCTGGATGTCACTTTTTAAACTAATCATTCCGCATAAATTCTCAATAAAGCAAGGCGTTTTTATTATGGATTCCAATGGAAACACTTCAGCCGAAGTTGATTTGGTAATTTTTGACGAACAGTACACTCCGTATATTTTTAACTATGGAGAGATTTGTTTTATTCCCATAGAAGCAGTTGCAGTAGTGATTCAGTGCAAAAGCTTTAAATTGAATGATCAAAAATTAACCGCTTGGGTTGAAACCATAGATAAATTAAAAACGTCTAATAATTCTATTGCACGATTGGCAAACAGTATTGCTATTAATGAACCTGTGCTAACTCAAAAATCAACTCGTCCAATTAAAATCCTTTGTTATTTGTCGAAAGAAAAACCGGGTCAAAAGGCTAAAAACAGAGGATTTGATATTGAATTATGTGCAATTGAGGGTGAAAGCAAATTAAATATAAAATTTAATGATACAGTGGACAATTTGTATAAGGCTTTCATAAATCTGAATTTTCATCAAGAAAAAAATGATTGTGAAAATGAATTCAAAGGGATTGACGCCCTAAAAAAGATAAGCCTCCAAAAGCAATTTACCGTAAAAGACAATAATTTATTATCTTTCATTTTTCAACTCAATCAATTATTGATGCTGATCAATAATCCCTTGCTGTTTCCTCATCAATCCTATGTTGACTTGTTTAACAAACGAACTGATAATGAAAATCCATATTTATGAAGAAGACCTAAACTATTTCATTATGAATGGAAGAAGTAAGCAATTGCCTAGAAATGAAATAAATGCTTTAATATCTTTTGGTAATATGATGTGCTATAGTCAGTGCATAATAGCCATACATCAAACGCAACTAACCCCAACGATTAGTTATTTGAACACACCTGGCGAGAGGAGATATTCTCTATCATTAGACATTTCTGAAATGTTTAAACTTATTTTAGTTGATAGAGTAATTTTCAGATTATTAAATAAAAAAGAAATACAAGGTGAACATTTTGATCATAAATTAAATAAATGTTTATTAACTCCTAATGGAACAAAAATTTTCGCACAAGCTTTTGAAGAAAAGCTAAATGAGACCATACAGCATCGCTCATTAAAAAGGAATGCAAGTTACAGACATTTAATAAAGCTAGAATGCTATAAACTGAGTAAGCATCTTTTAGGATTAGAAGAATATAAACCATTCAAAATGTATTAGTAAAAATGCCCACATTAACTATAAAATATTAACCAATGAAAAAGACCTATTACTTATTTAACCCTGGTACAATGGAACGCAAAGACAATACTTTGAAGTTTACACCAGTGGAATATGATGAAAATGGGAACGAACATGAAGGTACCCCTAGGTATATACCTATAGAATACGTTTCCGAATTTTATGTATTCGGTTCTCTACGTGCTAATAGTGCTTTGTATAACTTTTTAGGACAAAAAGATATAGCAGTACATTTTTTCGATTATTACGAAAATTATACTGGTTCGTTTATGCCACGCGACGGTCTGCTTTCAGGAAAAATGATTTTGGCTCAAACCTCTGCATATCAGAGCAAAAAAAGAAGGCTCGAACTGGCACGAAAATTTGTGGAAGGTGCGGCTTTCAACATGACAAAAAATCTAAAATATTACAATAATAGAGGCAAAGATATGGAGGATCTGATAAATAAAATAAGTCAATATCTTGATGCACTTCCACAAGCTAAGGATGTAGCTGAAATAATGGGATTAGAGGGAAATATTAGACAGACATATTACGAAGGATTCGATTTGATAATTAATGATTTCAGGATGGAAGGTCGTAGTAAACAGCCACCTCAAAATGAAATAAATGCTTTAATATCTTTTGGTAATATGATGTGCTATAGTCAGTGTCTCAGAGCCATACATCAAACGCAACTAAACCCAACAATTAGCTATCTGCACACACCTGGCGAGAGGAGATATTCTCTATCATTAGACATTTCTGAAATATTTAAACCTATTTTAGTTGATAGAGTAATTTTCAGATTATTAAATAAAAAAGAAATTCAAGCTAAACATTTTGATAATAAATTAAATAAATGCCTATTAACTCCTAATGGAACAAAAATTTTCGCACAAGCTTTTGAAGAAAAGCTAAATGAGACTATACAGCATCGCTCATTAAAAAGAAATGTGAGTTACAGACATTTAATAAAGCTAGAATGCTATAAACTGAGTAAGCATCTATTAGGATTAGAAGAATATAAACCATTCAAAATGTATTGGTAATTATGACAAAAATTCACTTATCACCTATTACGATGCCTGCAAAGCCTTTACTAGTACTGGTTACAATCCCATCACCTATCACCCATCACCTATCACTTATAATTAAAAAGCCATGTATGTAATTTTAGTATATGATGTAAATGAAAAGCGTGTAGCCAAAATGCTAAAACTATGTAGAAAATATCTCAATTGGATACAAAATTCTGTATTCGAAGGCGAGATTACAGAGGTAAAATTAAAAGAATTAATAATTTTGGCAGAAGAAATAATGAACAAGGAGGAGGATTCATTGATAATATTTAGTAGCAGAACAGAAAAATTTTTAGATAAGCAAATAATAGGATTAGAGCGCAGTAGCATAGATAATTTCATATAAATTATGTTGTCAATCTGTTAAATTTTGTAAAAAAAATTATAAGAAAT
>JGI24503J29689_10039185_pt1 | contig 14447 bp, 10 predicted proteins | sample BioPla3RNA2_FD_29689 | JGI IMG/M metagenome (IMG submission 29689)
GAAACATGAATGGAGGAAGTGAATTGGAAGAAGCAATCAAGGCTTACGTATTGCCTGAGAAACCCGATTATGGGGAGCCGGTTTCGGTTCATGATCCGTCGGTCATGCAGGCGCATGATGGACTTTATTATGCTTTCGGTTCGCATTTTGCTGTTTCAAAATCCGGGGATTTGATTAAATGGGAACAGGTGTCCCGCGACGGGGGCCATCGCAATTTATACAATGATTGGCGCGCAACTTTGAAAGATGCGCTTGCATATGTTCCGGGCGGGACCAGCACTTGGGCGCCGGCCGTGGTTTTTCTGCAGGGGAAGTATTACATGTATTATTCCCTGTCCACCTTCGGAAGCCAAAAATCCTACATCGGCAGGGTGGAAGCCTCCTCGCCGCTCGGACCCTATGAAAATTCCGTGGAAATTCTCCGTTCGGGGGACATCAACGGTCCCAATGCGATTGATCCGGAAGTGTTTTTCGATCAGGACGGAAGGCTGTGGATGGTTTACGGATCGTTCTTTGCGGGGATATACATCATTGAGCTTCACAATAAAGGGAAGAAAATCGGCCTTCCGAAGCAACAAGGCTTCGGAAAGAGGCTTTGGGCAGGCAACATGCAGAACGGGCCCGAAGGACCGTACATTTTTTATAACCCAAAAACTGAATACTATTATCTGATGACTTCGCATGGCTCGCTTGCCAATAATTACAACATGCGCGTCGCCCGCAGCAAAAACCCCGATGGACCCTATCATGACCCCTTCGGGAATGATGTTTCGGAATACCAAGCCGGGGGAGCGAAACTGGCGGGAAATTATCAGTTTGCGGGGCAGAGGGGCCAGGCAGCATTGGGCCATAACTCAGTCATTCAAGTGGGAAATCAATACTTCGTAGTCCACCATCTCCGTTTCCGCGAAGGCGAAAGCAGGGTGTCCGGCTATCACAACCAGCAAACAAGGCAGCTATTCTTTAATGAGGACGGTTGGCCGGTGCTGTCACCCAACCGCTATGCCGGCGAAAAACTCGGCTCCTTCGCGAGGGAGGATCTTTTAGGGGAATACGATTTAATTTTTCACACCAATGAAAACGCTGTCAGTTTTTCGGAATCGGTTGCCTGTGAGTTGAAAGCTGACGGCGAAATCCACATGCAAGGCGAACCCTTAGGCACATGGGAATTGGTGGGGGATTATTACATCAATCTTGTCTTTGGAGAGGATGTTTTTAAAGGCGTTGCCGTTCCCCAATGGATTGAACACCTGGACCGGGCGGGAATCGCCATCACTGCGATCGCGCAGGATAAAAATGAACGGGCTTCAGGCATTTGGGCAGTTAAACCGATTTAATGTGCCCATGCAAAAATATAGGGGGTATATATGAAAAAATTATTTTCAGTGCTTGTCTTTTTGTTCATGTTGTTTGCCTTTGTTGCTTGTAAGGATGAAACTTACAAAGTTACATTCGATTCGAAAGGCGGGACCGCAGTCGCTGCGGTCGAAGTAAAAAAAGACGATTTGGTGCCTGAACCGACAGCTCCGACCAAGGATGGCTTCGAGTTCAAAGGCTGGTACAAGGATGAGAATTACACATCGGCATGGGAATTTTCCGAAGACAAAGTGACAGAGGACATCACTCTGTATGCGAAGTGGGATCCTGTGAAGTATACCGTGACCTTTAATTCGAAGGGTGGCAGCGCAGTCGACTCTGTTCAAGTTGAGAAGGATGCCTTGGTGCCTGAACCGACAGCTCCGACCAGGGATGGTTTCGAATTCGTCGGGTGGTACAAAGATGCCGAATATGAAACGGCATGGGATTTCTCCAAAGACAAAGTGAGCGGAAACATCACGTTGTATGCGAAATGGGAGCCGATTGAGACGGATACGGGCGTCGTTTTCGGAGAGGATCCTTTCGCGGGAACGGCGACGACCGGTGTCGGCGGAGTCGGAGTCGCGCTCTATTATGATGCGACCGAAGATGATGAGGCGGTCGCGCTGGAGAAGGTGACTTTCACTGTTGAATCGCCCGAGGATGTGGAATTTGAAGCGGAGATTCTGGAAATTCCGAAGTTGGGCGGCTATTACATCCGTGCTTATGAGCCGGGAGAATATGTGATCACGCTCACCGTTGAGGACAAGGACGGGAATGTGATTGCCTGTCCGGAAACCCACACCATCACCTATGGTTCCGGCGAACTGAAGTCCGACATGAGCAACCGCAACGATATGATTGCTGCGGTGCAGGCAATCTATCCCGGAAACCTGGCTGCCCTGCCGGATTATCGCGACTCCGAAGGCGTTCTGAATGAGTGGATGATTGTCGGTAAGGATTTCGTGGTGTTTGACCGCGCAGGCGGAACGACCAATTTCGGAGCTTTCTTCGTTCCTTACTCGATGTTTGAAGGCGGCGAGGCCCTGCAGAATTTTACGGTGTCGTTCAAATACACCACAATCAATCAAGCCTGGAAACTCTTGCTCAGCGCCTGGACAGGCGCGCCCGGAGATGATCTTTTTGCCGGGGACTTGCTTAGGGTTTTGACGAACCGCAACCAAATCGGCATTTGGAACGATGCTGATTCCGGAAGCGAATTCGGGGATGAAGGAGAGGCGAAGAACATTCCTCTGAAAGAGGGTCCCGTTTACATTAAATTCACAAGGGAAGTGAAAGACGGAACCGCGACATTCAAGCTCTATACAAGTTTGGACGGGGAAACCTATGAATTGAAAATCACATCGACCGCCGAAAACGTCACCTCAGAAAGTGGAAATGTCGGGGCGAATCTGACCGGCTTCTGCCTGTTCTCAATCGACAATGATTTCATCATCGAGAATTTGGAAGTCAGCGGCACGGTTTTCACTTTGGATTAATCATCACTGCTCTTATACGGGGTTTTTGCCCCGTATAAGAGCAAATCTAAAAAGGGGAGAAATAAATGAAGGTTAGGAAAATATTTGTTCTTTTGTTTGCGCTTCTTTTTGCTTTTGTTTTGCCGGCCTGCAACGGCGAGAAAAAAGAAACTCTGCCGGATTCCGTTGAAATAACCGTCGACGGTGAGGTGACGGAAGAAGCGTATTTCGCGATTCCGGAAAAAGTGACCGGAGTCAAGGGAGCGGTCACCGTCCGTTATGCGGCCGATAAGACCGGCATTTATTTCGGAATAACCGTCAAGGACGAAAGCCTGGAAATATCCAAAAGCGGAGGCCTCCTGCAGAGCGACTATATGGGACTTTGCGTTGACGTGAAGGCAGATCCCGACAAGAACGACGGCATCAGCGAATCGACGCATCTCTTCCGCTTTGACATCACCGGCCGCTACACATACAGCGTCGCCGATGATTACGGCAATTGGCAGGAGCTCTTTGCTGATAAGGCTGATTCTTTGCCGGGGACGGAGACTCCGGAGTATGCGCTGAAGGTTGAGGAAAACGAAGGCTACAGCGCGGAAATTTATTACACTTGGGAGCAACTCGGAACAACGGCTGAAGCGATGGAAGAACAGAACCGCATCATGTACTACATCGAACATCGCGATTACAATGTTGACATCAAGGCCGACGCCAACATCCTTTCTCCGTCCGGCTATAACCGCCTGGTTCTGCTCGGGGACCGGAAGGGTTCGAATCTGCCCCTGCTTCCTCCGGAAATCACGATTGACGGAATCATGGACGAAGAGGAATGGGAAACTGCGACCGTGACGAATGAGGGTAATTTTTCGGAACTCTTCCCCGGAGAGACGGCTGGTGATTTCATCGCGAAAGCTTTCTTTGGGAAAAACGGTGTCTATTTTGGGGTGTTTGTTGAAGAACCTGAATTATGGGCTCCCTATGGACCCGGCCCGGCATATAAGAATTGCGGGATGGAATTCAGAATCCATGTATTTGATAAGGACGGAATGCCACTTGCTGCTTATAAATGGCTCTTCGATCTGCACGGCCCGCAATGGCATGAGACGGTTGCGGGCGGGCTCGCTTCGTCCTTCGCCCCGTATGCGGAATACAAATATCATATAGTGGGAACCGTCAATGACGATTCCGACACTGACACGAGTTGGGGATTCGAGATGTATGTTCCCTATGAGCATTTGAACATCAGCGATCCCGACACCGATTACCTCAAACTTCTCAATGCCATCGGCAGTTTCGAACAGCACAATGCCCTGCCCGAGTCCTATCGCAACAATCCGGCGAACCAGGACAATAGCGGCGCAGTCAGTTGGGATTTTCCTGAAAACTATCCCGTGGTTAAGAAGTGAGGAGGGATGGCATGAAAAGAGTATTCGGTTTGCTTCTGGTTTTCGTAACATGTTTTCTTTTCTCGGGTTGCGGGAAAGGAAACGACAAATTGACGATTTTCGTCTGGGGACAAGCTCATGAACGCGCGATTTACGAGCGCATCATTGAAAAATTTACCGAAGAAACGGGCATTGAAGTCGATGCGCAGTTGGTGAACCAGGACGGATATGCGGAAACCTTGTCCGCGGCGTTGGGGACTCCGAATGCTCCCGACATTTTCTATGCAAATCCGGCCAACATCGGTCCCTATGCAAATAACGGAGTCATTCTTGATTTGAAACCCTATCTGGAAGCGGAAAGGGAAGCCGGCGGATTTGATTATATGGATTTTTTGGATGGGGTATTGGATTTCTATAAATACGACACGGAAAAGAAGAAACGCGGAGAGGGGGATGCCATTTGGGCGATCCCGAAGGATATCAGCTCCTATCCGCTCGCTTATAATAAAGTCATAATTGATAAAGCGGTCGCCAACGGCCGTTGGGAAGCGGAAACCAAGAAGGGCGACTGGGCTGACCGCGAAGGCGGAATGCCCCTTCCCTGGGAGGAAGACCCGCGCACGGGCGAACAAATCGTCTACACCTGGGAAGAGTTCACCAATGCCTGCAGGGCAACGAAATTCGAAGAGGACGGAATCGAGTATTTCGGAACCGCCTTGATTGACAATTGGGCGATGCATTCCTGGATTTGGGCCGCGGGAGGCGATTGGCTTAACGAAGACAGAACCGAGGTGACGGTCAACACTCCGGAATTCATCGAGGGATTCACGGAGTTCATCGAGTTGATGGATTATCGGGGCATTTCCCAGACGCGCGAACAGATGGGAGTAAAGCCCCATTATGACCGTTGGATGGCCGGGCAGGTCGCGTTCTTCAATGTCGGGGTTTGGGATGTCGCCGCTTTCGAGACGGTGAGCAAGGACATCCTGGATTACGGTCTGATGCCGACCCCCAGAAAGGATAACAGCGAAGGCTCGAATTGGTATACCTACATCGGAACCCTCGGCTATGCCGTGTCCGCTTATTCAAAATTTCCGGAAGAGGCCGTCAAATTGGCTCTCTATATGAGTTTGAGTGACGAATCCTACATGCGAATGACGAAGGCGCAGACGATTCAGCTACCGAATTCTAAGAAGAAATTGGAGGAATATATCAATGACGACAGCATTCCTCCGGTGAACAAACAAATCTTCCTGGATGTGATCCAAAAAGGGCACGGAAAACTTCATCCGACGGCAATTGCCTATACTTCGCTCTGGTATGATGTTTTCATCAACGAGCTCAACCGCGTTTGGAAAAAGACGGATGCTGACGAATCCGGCGAAATGAGTCCCGCCGAATATTGCGCATACATCCAACCGAAAATGCAAGAACAGCTCAACATTGCCCTGCAGGATGAAAAAGAGGGTGTCTAGGAAAAACCATCCAAGGCATCAGTTTTGATGCCTTGGATCTTATAGCGAGGGAAATATGAAAAAAAGATATAAGGGATATCGGGAAAACCTAGTCGGATATTTGTTTATATTGCCGGTTTTTATCGGTGTCCTGCTATTTGCCCTGTATCCGCTCGGTTATTCGTTTCTTTCGACCTTCAAGAACTGGTCGGGATTGCGGCCCCTGCTGGAAACTAGATGGGCAAATTTTGAAATGTATAAAAGGGTTCTGAGAGACAATCTTTTTTGGAAATCCTTCCTGAACACGCTGATCACTTTACTCGGAGTTCCGATCGGTTTGGCGATTTCCATTTTCATTGCCCTCCTCCTTAATAGGGGCCTGAAGGGGACGCATGCTTACCGGGTCATCTTCTACATCCCCGTCGTTAGTTCCCTGACCGCAATCATCATACTTTGGAAGGGAATGCTTGCGGTCCAGGGGCCCCTGAACGACATTTTGGCGGTGTTCAGGATCAAGGCAATCAACTGGCTCGGGGAGCCGACCTATGCCAGGATCGGTCTGATCGGCATGTGCGTGTGGAAGGGTCTGGGAATCTCCATCCTCTTTTATATCGCCGGCCTGCAGGGGATACCCGAGACTTATAAAGAAGCCGCCAGAATCGACGGAGCAAACGAATGGCAGGTGTTTTGGAAAATCACGTTGCCCCTGCTTTGGCCGACGACTTTCTTCATGGTCGTGACGGGAATCATCAACGGCATGCAGTTATATGTTGAACCGGACCTGCTAACGAACGGGGGGCCGGGCAATGCGACCAGGACCTTGGTCATGTATCTTTTTGACCGTTTCGGGGCCCGCCGGGTGAGCGAGGCTTCGGTCGTTGCCTGGATACTGGCTTTCTTTGTTTTTGTGGTGACGAGCATCCAATTTGCATATAACATGCGGAGGGAAAAGCGATGACTACGGTTGCCAAGAAAAAATACATGTCTAAAAGGAAAAGAAAGCTCATCGTCGACATTTTTTCTTATATCGTACTGACCCTCGGCGCTTTTGCGATGATTGCGCCCTTCATCTGGATGCTTTCGACGGCTTTGAAAAAGGACCAGTTCCATATCTACGGCAGGAAGCTCTTCGACCAATTATATTTCAGCAATTTCATCAAAGTGTTTAAGACGATCCCGCTCCTGGAGGGTTTCAAAAACAGCGTCCTTGTGGCGGTGCCGTCGATCATCGTCGGAACCTTCGTTTCGGGCATGGCCGCTTATGCTTTTGCGAAAATCAAGTTCAAATTTAAAACAACGCTCTTTCTGCTGTTGCTGGGAGTGACGATGATTCCGTTTCCGGTCATCATGATTCCCCAGTACTACATTTTTACAAGTCTCGATTGGATAGGAACTCTGTATCCTCTGATTGTTCCGAAACTCTTCGGAAACATCATGATGATTTTCTTTTTGAGGCAGTACTTGCAAAACATTCCCGACGCTTTGATTGAAAGCGCCAAGATAGACGGGGCCAACCATTTCCAGATCTTCTTGAGGATTATCCTTCCCCTGCTGGGGCCGGCACTCGCCGCCCAGATGATCATGTGGTTCATGGGCATCTGGAACGATTACCTTGCGCCCTACATGTTCTCGTCGAAGTCGCCGACTTTGCCGGTTGTGATTGCGAGCTTGGTGAGTTTCACGGACACGAGAACGGAAACCCATTTCAACATGGCGGCTTCAATTCTTTCCATGCTTCCCGTTTTGGCAGTCTATGCCATTTTCCAAAAGCAAATTATTGATTCGGTAATCCTGTCGGGAATGAAAGAATAAGAAAAGGACATAGGATAGGTATGAAGACAAGAATTTTTGCAGATAAGAACATGCAAATAGGTAGGGTGAACGATCACCTTTTCGGTTCATTCATCGAACATCTCGGCAGGGCGATTTATACCGGTATTTATGAGCCCGGCCATCCCTGTGCCGACAAAAACGGCTTCCGCACCGACGTCATTGAATTGATCAAGGAATTGAATGTTTCCATCGTCCGCTATCCGGGCGGAAATTTCCTTTCCGGTTATGACTGGGAGGACGGCATCGGTCCCAAGGAAGAGCGCCCGACACGTTTGGATCTGGCTTGGCAGACGATCGAAGACAACCGTTTCGGAACGGACGAATTCATCGATTGGTGCCGGACCGCGGGCGTCGAACCGATGCTCGCCGTCAATCTCGGCACGGGCAGGCCGAAGGATGCCGGGAATTTAATCGAATACTGCAATTTTCCCGGAGGCACCCATTACAGCGATCTCAGGAAAAAATACGGGCATCCCGAACCCCACGGAGTGAAATACTGGTGCCTGGGGAATGAAATGGACGGCCCCTGGCAGATCTGCCATTTGGATGCGGAAGATTATGGCAAGAAGGCCTTGGAGACGGCCAAAATCATGCGCTGGATTGATCCGGAAATCAAACTGATTGCCTGCGGCAGTTCGGGAGCGGAAATGCCTACCTATCCCGAATGGGACAGAATCGTTCTCGAACACCTCTATGACCATGTTGATTATATCTCGATGCACCGGTATTACTGGCAGCAGGACGATTTGCATGATTTCTTCGCTTCTTACAAGGACATGGATGATTTCATCCAAACAATCAGGGCGACCTGTGATTATGTGAAAGCGAAGAAACGGAGCCGGAAGGTTATGAAGATTTCCTTCGATGAGTGGAATGTCTGGTATCAGAACAAACAGGAACCCGCGGGCTGGGTCAAAGCTCCGCACATTCTGGAAGACATTTACTCTGTCAAGGACGCGCTTGTTTTCAGCGGCATGCTCAACACTTTGATCAATAACTGCGACCGGGTTGAAATCGCATGTTTCGCGCAAATGGTCAATGTGATTGCACCGATTTTTACGGAAAAGGGCGGCCGGGTCATCAGGCAGGCGACCTTCTATCCGTTCGCGGAAGCGTCGAATCACGGCAGGGGCCATGCCTTGAAGACGATTACCGAATCCCCGACCTTTGCTTCGAAATACGGCGAAGTGAAATGGGTGTCGGACGCAATCGTTTATAATGAAGAGAAACAGGAAATTGCCGTGTTCTTGGTGAATTACGGACCCGAAAGCGTTGATTTGCAGCTGGAATTGCGCAGTTTCGGAAAAATTGAATTGATCGAACATAAAATGATGCAGGATGATGATATTGAAGCCAAGAACAGTTTTGAAAACCCTGACCGCGTCGTTCTCAAACCCGGAGCAATAGTCGACATCAACGATTGCATTCTGACAACAATACTCGAACCGCGTTCCTATCATGTGCTGCGCTGCAGATACAAGCTTTGAATGAGGAGAGAGCATGAAAAAAATCATTCTTTTCGTCCTTTTATGTTTATGCCTGCTTGCCGGCTGCGCCGGGAAAGATTTGGAAAAGCATATCCAATATCCAGATCCTCCGTATACGGAAGCGGACGGGGCGATGAAAAGGGACCAGTACGCTTTCTATAATCTCGCCGGGAACATGCCCCAGTATTGGGGGGCTGGAAATGTCCATGACCCGGCGGTGATAAAGGACGGGAAATACTATTATGTTTTTTCCACCGACGCCCAGTTCGGAATGATCACGCAAAAAGGCATCCACATCAGAAAATCAGATGATCTTGTGAATTGGGAGTTCGTGGGGACGGCTTTGGACCTTGCTTCCGTGAGCGAAGCAATCGAATATGTGGAGTATAACCGCGGCGGGGAGCGCGTGGATTTTTTCTGGGCTCCCGACATTATAAAAAGGCCGAAGCCGGACGGGGGGTATGAATACTGGCTCTTTTATTGCAATTCCTCCTACGGTGAGCGGACTTCCTATCTCGGGATGGCGAAAGCCGAAAGCATTGAAGGACCATACCGGCATTCCCATGAGATACTGAGAACGCACCAGGATGTTGGCGGAACTCCGAACGCGATCGACCCCGCTGTTTATTTAGAAGAAGTGGACGGTGAGGAAAGGATGTATCTTTCCTATGGTTCCTGGAGCGCGGGAATTTATCTCATCGAATTGAATCCGAAAACCGGGGAACCGCTTGTGAAGCAGACCTTGGTTGAGAAGGAAGTGCGGGTCAACACTTCTACCGGAGAAAAAAACATGAAAACCAAACTTGTCCCGAGCGGCGGGAATGATCCGGCTTTTGGGAAAAAGATCCTCAGCATCTATTCCGCGGAAGCGCCCTACATCATAAAAGAAGGGAATTATTATTATCTCTTCGTTTCGACTGGGCAGAACCTGACCTATGACTATGACGTCAGAGTTTTCCGGAGCACGGAAATCGACGGTGAGTATGTGGATGCGGAAGGGAAAAGCGCCCTCTCTTCAACAAGTTCCTCCAATTTCCGCGGTTACGGAAATAAACTCACCGGAGCCCACATTTTTCCCAGAGATTCGAAAGAAGACGGGTTCGATCGGGGCTGGGCGGCAATCGGGCATTGTTCGGTTTTGCGGGACGGGAACGATTGGTTTTTCTTCTCGCATTACCGGGGAACGTTCATGGACAAGGACCGTTTCTTCCTCGGCGTGAGAAAAATGCATTTTGTTGAGGGGTGGCCGGTGGTCATGCCCAACCGTTACGTGCCGGGAGGGGACGGTGACTTAAGCAAAGCCGACATCAGCGGCCGTTTCAAAATCACTGTTCTCCATAAAGAAGCCCCCAATTCCGTTTTAAATAACAACCTAATTTCCATCCTCATCCCCGCGCAGACCGTGGAATTTACGAAGGAGGCGACCGGGGAGGGCTGGTACAAATTTAAGGGCGATCTTGTGGGGGAATGGCGCTTCCAAGCTCACAACAGGCTAGAGATCAGGTTGAACAAGGATGTTTATGTCGGCATCATCGAACCGCAATGGAATTTCGAACGGCACAAAGGCGTTCTGAGTTTTTCTCTGATAAATTCAAAAGGCGTCTCCCTTTGGGGGAACCGCCACATATGAGGTGAAACATGGCAAAATACAGCATCGGCATTGATTTCGGGACTTTGTCGGGCAGGGCATTGCTTGTAAATGTGGAAACGGGTGAGGAATTGGCCGTGGCCGTGAAGGAATATCCCCATGGCGTGATGGAAGAGCACCTTCCGGACGGGGAGAGACTGCCCATTGATTATGCCCTGCAGCATCCCGGGGATTATTTGGATGTTTTGCAAGAAACAATTCCTTCCGTATTGGCACAGTCTGGGGTTTCCCCGGAGGAAGTCATCGGCATCGGCATCGATTTCACGGCCTGCACCGTGCTGCCGATTTATCGGGACGGCACGCCCCTCTGTTCCAAGGATGAATTCAAAGGCAACCGCCATGCTTATGTGAAGCTGTGGAAGCACCATGCCGCGCAGGATCAGGCCAACCGCCTGAACAGGATTGCGGAAGAGCGGGGCGAGGCTTTCCTGAAGCGTTACGGCGGCAAGATATCTTCGGAATGGATGGTTCCGAAAGTGATGGAGATTGTTGAAGAAGCTCCGGAAATCTACAAGGAAATGGACCGTTTCATCGAAGCCGCCGATTGGGTTGTGATGATGCTCACAGGCAGGGAAACGAGGAATTCCTGCACTGCCGGATACAAACTGATGTGGAACAAACGCGAAGGGTTCCCCTCCAAGGATTTCTTCAAGGCCTTGCATCCGCTTTTGGAAAACTTCATTGAAGAAAAAATCGGACATGAGATCCTGCCTTTGGGAACCAAAGCCGGGGAAATTACACCTAAGGCCGCCAAACTGATCGGTTTGCTTCCGGGAACGGCAGTCGCCGTCGGGAATGTGGATGCGCATGTGACCTTCCCGGCCCTGGGCATCACCGAACCGGGGAAGATGTTGATGATCATCGGCACGTCCACCTGCGACATTCTCCTCGGGGAAGAAGAGAAAATCGTCCCCGGGATGTGCGGGGTTGTTGAAGACGGAGTGATGCCGGGCTTCTTCGGTTATGAAGCGGGCCAATCCTGCGTCGGGGACCATTTTGCTTGGTTCGAAAAAAATTGCGTTCCCAAGGAATATTATGAGAAAGCGGAAAAAAGGAAGATGAACATCCATGAGTATCTGAGCGAAAAAGCGGCGCTCTTGCGGCCCGGCGAAAGCGGTTTGCTCGCCCTCGATTGGTGGAACGGCAACCGCTCCGTGCTCGTGGATGTCGATCTGACGGGTTTGCTTCTTGGCCAGACCCTGGCGACGAAGCCCGAGGAGATTTACCGTGCCCTGATTGAGGCCACCGCCTTCGGAGCGCGGATGATCATGGAAACCTTCATTGAGAGCGGAGTCGCAGTCGACGAGCTTTATGCCGCGGGCGGGATCGTCGAGAAAAATCCCTTGATGATGCAGATTTATGCGGACGTGATGAACAGGGAAATCAGATTGGCGGGAAGCAATCAGGCCCCGGCCTTGGGAGCGGCAATCTTCGGCGCCGTGGCCGCGGGCAAGGAACGCGGCGGTCACGATGACATCTTCGCGGCGGCGAAAGTGATGGGGAAACTGAAAGATTTCTCATATAAACCGATTGAGGAAAATGTAAAAACATATGAGCGGCTGTTTTCGGAATACAGACAACTGCATGATTATTTCGGGCGGACGGAACATGTGATGAAACGCCTGAAAGCCATCAAAGAAAACGTGAAAGGGGTTTAGCATGAAAGAAAATGCGTTTTATTTCATAGCCGGAAGCCAGCATTTGTATGGTCCGGAAACCCTGAGGCTCGTGGATGAAAACAGCAGGATGATTGCCGCCTACATCGACGGGCATTCCGAAAATCCCTGCCGGATTCTTTACAAAGGGATCGCGACGACGCCGGAGGAGATTACGGAATTGCTTAAGGGGGCGAACAACGACAAAGCCTGCACGGGCATCATTCTTTGGATGCACACCTTCTCCCCCGCCAAAATGTGGATCGAAGGGCTTTCCAATCTGAATAAACCTGTCCTGCACCTCCACACTCAGGCCAATTTGGAGATTCCATTTGCGTCCATCGACATGGATTTCATGAATCTGAACCAATCAGCCCACGGCGACAGGGAATTCGGGCACATCATGACGAAGATGCGGATCAACAGAAAGGTCGTGGCCGGCCATTACCAAGACGAAGAAGTTTTGAAAGAGATTTTTGTCTGGATGCGGGCGGCGGCAGCGTATAAGTTCTCGCGGGAGCTCAAAGTCATCCGCATCGGTGACAATATGCGCGACGTGGCCGTGACCGAAGGCGACAAAGTCGCTGCGCAGATCAAACTCGGTTGGTCGGTCAATGGTTACGGAGTCGGCGACTTTGTCGCCTATCTGGACCAGGTCTCCGATCAGGAAGCTGAGGCTATGCTTGCCAGTTACCGAAAGGAATATGAGTTCTTAACGGATGATTTGGAGTCCGTGAAAGAGCAAGCCAGGTATGAAATCGCGCTTGAAAGAATGCTTTCCGAAAAGGGCGCGAAAGCAGTCACCACGACCTTTGAAAATCTGCACGGCCTGAAACAACTTCCGGGCCTCAGCATCCAGCGCCTGATGGCGAAAGGGTATGGTTTTGGGGCAGAAGGTGATTGGAAAACGGCGGCTCTGACGGCGGTTTTAAAATACATGGGCAGTGGCCTTGAAGGCGGAGCAACGTTCATGGAGGATTATACTTATCATTTGCCGAAAAATGAGCAATTCGTACTCGGCGCGCACATGCTGGAAATTTGCCCTAGCATTTCCTCAGACAAGCCGAGAATCGACGTCCAGCCCCTGGGCATTGGCGGAAAAAATCCGCCGGCGAGATTGCTTTTCAATGCGAAGCCCGGAAAGGCCGTGGTTGCCACATTGATTGATTTGGGCGAGCGCTTCCGCTTGATTGTAAACAAAATCACGATTATTGAAGGCCGGAGCATGCCCAAACTCCCCGTGGCCCAGGTGTTATGGAAGCCAGAACCTTCCTTGGCCGTTTCCGCAACTTCCTGGATTTATGCGGGCGGCGCCCACCATACAGTTCTTTCGACGCAAATCAATGAAAAACATCTTTGGGATTTTGCGAGAATTGCGGACATTGAGTATGTAGAAATCAATGAGAAGACTGATTTGCAGGAATTTGTTGAGAAATTGATGATTTCCGACATTGTTTGGAAAATCAAGGGGTAGGAAAATGTACGGAAGCTTGAAAGCGAAAGCTTTGAAAGCAAATCTTGAATTGAAAAAACATGATCTGGTGATTTTCACTTGGGGGAATGCCAGCGTCCGGGAAGGAGGAACGGTTGCCATCAAACCCTCAGGCATCAGTTACGATGTGATGAGGAAGAAGGATATCGTGGTCGTCGATTTAGATGGATACATCATCGACGGCAAACTCAAACCTTCAGTGGATCTGCCTACGCATTTGGAGCTTTATCGCAACTACCCTGAAATCGGAAGCATCATCCATACCCATTCCCCCTATGCCACCGCCTGGGCCCAAAAAGGGCGGTCGGTACCCGTCTATGGAACCACCCATGCCGATTACTTTTTGGGAGAAATTCCTTGCGGGAGGCTGCTTTGGGATGAGGAGATGGATGAATACGAAAAGAATGCCGGTAAGGTCATCATCGAAACCCTTGGCGCGAGGGACCCGCTTGCCGTGCCGGGATGCATCCTTCAGGGTCACGGAGTTTTTGCCTGGGGAAAGGATCCGGAAACGGCTGTCCACAATGCCGTCGTTTTGGAAGAGATCGCAAGAATGGCTTTTTATACCGAAGCGCTTCCCGGGAAAAATGTTCAGCTTCCCGAATACATCATCATAAAGCACTATAACCGCAAACACGGCAAGAACGCTACATACGGAC
>JGI24503J29689_10039552_pt1 | contig 14417 bp, 29 predicted proteins | sample BioPla3RNA2_FD_29689 | JGI IMG/M metagenome (IMG submission 29689)
AGAGGCAATGATATGCAAGGTTGCTGACACACACGGAGACGTTGCCATGCCTGTTGTCAGGTAATTTGCATGGAGCCGAGCTACTATTAAATGGATGCAAAGGAGGACCATATGGCAAAAAGTGCGTTAAGAATTAAATTAGTTTCTTACGACCACAGATTGTTAGACCAATCTGCTAAGAAAATTGTCGAAGCAGCGAAGAAGGCCGGTGCTGTTGTTTCCGGACCGATTCCCCTGCCGACAGAAAAAGAGGTATTCACAATAATTCGTTCACCTCATAAACACAAGGATAGTCGTGAACAATTTGAAAGAAGAACTCACAAGAGATTAATCGACATTGTAGAAACAACCCCAAAGACGATGGATGCTTTAATTCATCTGGAAATACCAGCCGGTGTCGACATCATTTTAAAATAATGGGTGTAATAGGAGGTGAAACTCATGGCCAAAGGAATCTTAGGTAAAAAAATAGGAATGACACAGATTTTCTCGACAGACGGTGAATTAATACCGGTTACGGTAGTTGATGTTACACCCAATGTCGTCTTACAAAAGAAAACCGTTGAAACTGACGGTTACGAAGCTGTCCAATTGGGGTATTTGGATAAGCCCACAAGATTAGCTAATAAGCCCGAAATCGGTCACGTTTCGAAGGCAGATACAAATCCTAAGCGCTTCATCAAAGAGATCGCTGGGAATGATATGCATGTCTTTGAAGTCGGCCAAGAGGTAAAAGCAAATATATTTGCTGAAGGCGAAATTGTTGACGTAACCGGAACAAGTAAAGGGAAAGGTTATCAAGGCGTAATTAAACGCTACAATTTCGGAAGAGGTCCCAGTGCGCACGGATCCGGATATCATCGCGGAATCGGTTCGATGGGGGCAGTCGATGCAGCTAAAATTTTTAAGGGTAGAAAAATGCCCGGAAGAATGGGTGGCGAACGTGTGACCGTTCAAAATCTAAAAGTAGAAAAAATTGATTTAGAAAAAAATGTGATGCTGATTAGAGGTAATGTACCAGGCGCTAAAAACTCGTATGTAATCATATCCAATGCGGTTAAAGCGAAAAACCCTGCCATTAACCCCGAAGCGTTGAATTAGAAAGGAGTACAAGATGCCTAGTATCGTAGTATATAACCAATTGGGTGCCGAAGTTGGAAAACTTAATCTCAGCAATAAAGTCTTCGGAGTCGAGCCCAATATGCAAGTGGTATATGAAGTGGTGAATGCCGAACGTGCAGCGATGCGTCAGGGAACACACAAGGTTAAAAGCCGTCATGAAGTTTCCGGCGGTGGCAGAAAACCTTGGCGTCAGAAGGGAACCGGACGTGCTCGTCACGGAAGCATTAGAGCTCCGCAATGGCGCGGTGGTGGTGTGGTTTTCGGACCGACACCGAGAAGTCATCGTGTAAAAGTAAACAGGAAAGTTGTAAAACAGGCGGTAAGAAGTCTTTTATCTGACCGTTTTAAAAATAAAAATTTAGTAGTTCTTGATAAAATCGAACTTGAAGATTTCAAAACTAAAAGTATGATTGCAGTTTTAAATAACTTAAAACTTGAAGGTAAAATTTTGATTGTGACAGCTGAAGGGGATTTTAATCTCTTTACCGCCAGCAGAAACATCCCTAATGTTTATGTTCAAGCGAAGCAACACATCAGCGTGTACGATTTAGTAAATGCCGATGTTTATGTTGCGACAGAGGAAGCCATCAAACAATATGAGGAGGATCTGAAAAAATGAAAAACCCATATGATATTATAATACGTCCTCTTATTACCGAAAAGGCGACCAAACTTGTTGACGAAGGGAAATACACCTTTGAAGTTAAGGCCGGCGTCAATAAGATTGAAGTGAAAAAAGCAATCGAAGAAGTTTTTAAAGTGGATGTCGTAAGTGTGAATATAATCAATGTCAGAAAGAAAGAAAGACGCGTGGGCAAATATAGCGGCTATCGTCCGGCCGTCCGTAAAGCCGTTGTCACCTTACAAAAAGGACAAACACTGGATGTCTTCGAAGTCTAATAATTTAAGGAGGATATCATGGCAATAAAGAAATATAATCCGACCACTAATGGCCGCCGCAATATGACGGTTTTAGCTTATAATGAAATTACGACCGATAAACCCGAAAAGAGTTTACTTGCTCCCTTGAAGAAAAAGGGCGGTCGCAATAACACCGGTAGAATTACTGTTCGGCACCAAGGTGGAGGAAACAAGAGAAAATATCGTATTATTGACTTTAAACGCAATAAGGATGGAATTGTCGGAAGAGTCGCAACGATTGAATATGATCCGAATCGTTCCGCTTTCATTGCTTTGATAAATTATGCCGACGGCGAAAAACGCTATATTCTTGCTCCGAAGGGATTAACCGTAGGCCAAGAAATCTTATCTGGAGACGGTGCCGATATTAAAGTCGGAAACGCTCTGGAATTAAGAAAAATTCCTGTCGGAACATTTGTGCATAACATCGAGCTTAAGCCCGGACATGGCGGTCAATTAGTGCGCGCCGCTGGAACCAGCGCTCAGATTTTAAGTCGCGAAGATAAATATGTCATTATTCGTCTTACCAGCGGTGAAGTCAGAAGAATTCTGAGTAATTGCCGTGCAACAATCGGTGAAGTCGGAAATTCTGATCATGAATTGGTCAATATCGGTAAAGCCGGCAGAAACCGGAAACGTGGCATTCGTCCGACAGTTCGCGGTTCCGCAATGAACCCGGTAGACCACCCGCATGGAGGTGGTGAAGGTCGGGCACCAATCGGACGCAAAGCTCCGATGACCCCCTGGGGCAAGATTGCTATGGGTGTGAAAACTCGAAACGCTAAGAAGAAGTCATCTAACTTAATCGTTAGACGTCGCACACGCAATTAGAAAGGAGAACAAATATGGCACGCTCACTTAAAAAAGGTCCATTTTGTGATGAACATTTGATGAAAAAAGTTATGGCTCAGGCTGACTCTCCAAATAAGAAAGTCATTCAAACCTGGTCCAGACGTTCTACAATTTTCCCTGAATTTATTGGTCATACTATTGCCGTTCATAATGGCAGACAACATGTTCCGGTCTATATAACTGAAGATATGGTTGGTCATAAACTTGGCGAATTCGCTCCGACCAGAACCTATCGCGGACACGGAAAAGATAAAAAGGCACAGAGGAAATAGGAGGATAGTATGCAAGCAAAAGCAATAGCAAGAACTGTTCGTATAGCTCCGCGGAAGGTGCGTTTGGTTGTCGATTTGATTCGGGGAAAGAAGCTTTCCGAAGCGGCTGCGATTCTTCGTCTGACTCCGAAAGCTTCAAGCGTTGTAGTTGAAAAGGTATTAAAATCCGCTGCAGCAAACGCAGTGAATAATTATGATATGGATCAAGACACACTCTTTGTAAAAGAGGCGTATGTCAACGAAGGTCCGACATTAAAAAGATATCAACCAAGAGCAAAAGGTAGTGCTGGTTCGATTTTGAAAAGAACAAGCCACATCACGATTGTTCTTGAGGAAAGAAAGTAAGGAGGAACTCATGGGACAAAAAGTTAGCCCGATAGGCTTTAGATTAGGAATCATCCGCGATTGGGATTCCAAATGGTATGCAAGTAAAAGAGAAGTTCCTGCGCTTTTACATGAAGATCTGAAAATTCGTCAATACATTGAAGAATTTTATAAAAAAGCATATGTGTCAAAAGTTGAAATTGAAAGAACCAAGACCAAAATTATGCTGACTATCTATACAGCAAAACCGGGTGTCGTTATTGGCCGCGAAGGAAGCATTAAAAACCAAGTAGTACAGTATTTGGAAAAATTGACTGGCAAAACCGTGTTTTTGACTGTTGCAGAAATTAGAAATCCAGATTTGGATGCGACTTTAGTTGCCAGAAACATTGCTGAACAGCTTGAAAATCGTGCTTCTTTCAGACGTGTTCAAAAGATGGCAATCCAAAGAGCTATGAGAGCTGGGGGCAAGGGAATTAAAACTCTTGTGTCAGGCCGACTCGGCGGCGCAGAAATGGCGCGCAGCGAAGGTTATAACGAAGGAACAGTTCCTTTGCATACCTTAAGAGCCGATATTGATTACGCCATAGCCGAAGCGCTTACGACTTATGGTAAACTTGGCGTAAAAGTCTGGATTTACAAAGGAGAAGTCATGCCTGCGAAAAAGGCTAAGAAGGAGGAAGAATAATTATGTTGATGCCGAAAAGAACAAAATATCGTCGTCCTCATCGCGTTAGCTATGAAGGAAAAGCCAAAGGCGCGAAGACACTTAATTTCGGCGAATACGGCCTTCAAGCTTTGGATGGCGCTTGGATTACTTCTCAACAAATCGAAGCTGCTCGTATTGCCATGACTCGTTATATGAAACGTGTCGGTAACGTCTATATTCGAATTTTCCCGCATATGGCTAAAACTAAAAAGCCTTTGGAAGTTCGGATGGGTGGAGGTAAAGGATCGCCCGAGGGCTTTGTTGCGGTAGTAAAAAAGGGAACAATTATGTTTGAACTCGGTGGCGTTGATGAAGAAATTGCTCGTGAAGCGCTTCGTCTTGCATCTCATAAATTGCCGGTTAAAACAAAAGTGATTGTAAAAGAAAGTGGTGAATAATAATGGCAAAAAAAGTTAAAAAAATTAGCGCCGTTGAAAAAGTGGTTAGAGAGTCGGAAACCGACAAAATCAGAAAATTAGATGACACCACAATTGAAAAGAATATTCGTGAATTAAAGCAAGAATTATTCAATTTGCGTTTTCAGGCTGCAGTCGGAAAATTGGAAAATACTGCTCAAATCGGTAAAACGAAAAAACAGATTGCCAGGATGAAAACCGTTCTGACTGAACGCAAGAATGCTCTAAATTAGGAGGCAAATAATGGAAAGAAATACAAGAAAAGTCCATATCGGTAAAGTTGTTTCCGATAAAGCTGATAAAACAATCAAAGTAGCGATAACTACTTATCGGCGTCATCCCTTATATGGGAAACGGTTAAAATTTACAAGGAAATTGACTGCTCATGACGAAAATAACGAAGCCAGAGTCGGTGATATCGTAAAGGTAATGGAAACAAGACCGTTATCTAAGACCAAACATTACAGGCTGTTAGAAATCCTTGGGCACGCCAATAACGCGTAAAGGAGGAAAATTGTTATGATACAACAAGAAACCAGACTAAAAGTCGCCGATAATTCGGGAGCCAAAGAAATCCTCACAATTAAGGTTCTTGGCGGAACATCCCGTCGTTATGCCAATATTGGTGATGTCATTGTCGCAACGGTCAAATCAGCCGTTCCCGGCAGTGCTGTTAAAAAAGGCGAGATTGTAAAAGCGGTAATCGTCCGGACCAAAACCGGTTTGAGAAGAAGCGACGGCACTTATATTAAATTTGATGATAATGCTGCCGTTCTGATTCGCGAAGATAAGACTCCGCGCGGAACCAGAATTTTCGGTCCTGTCGCTCGGGAATTGCGCGAAAAACAATATATGAAAATTATCTCGTTGGCTCCTGAGGTTCTATAAGGAGGATCATATGAAAATTAAAAAAGGTGATACAGTAAAAGTAATTGCGGGAGATAGCAAAGGTAAAACCGGTAAGGTCTTACATGTTCTCGCAAAGAAGAATCGTGTTATTGTTGAGGGTGTAAACATTGTATCTCGACACCAAAGACCGTCCAATGCGCATCCGGATGGCGGTATTATTAAAAAAGAAGCTCCGATTCACATTTCTAATGTGCAACTCGTTGACCCGGAAACAAACGAAGCAACCAAAGTTGGTTATAAGTTTGATGATGGTAAAAAACTCCGCTATGCTAAGAAATCCGGAAAAGCGTTGGATAAGTAGGAGGAATAAACTATGAACCGTGTTCTAAAAGAATATATGGAAAATGTCAGACCGGCATTGATGAAGAAATTCTCATATACATCAATCATGCAAGTACCGAAAATTGAGAAGATTGTTGTGAATATGGGAGTAGGCGATGCGATTCAAAATTCTAAACTTTTGGATGCCGCAGTCGAAGACCTTACTCAAATCACCGGACAAAGGCCGGTAGTTACTAAAGCCAAGAAATCAATTGCAAACTTTAAATTACGTCAAAATGTTGCGATTGGATGCAAAGTCACTCTCCGCGGGGAAAGAATGTATCATTTCTTTGATAAACTTATCTCCATCGCTCTTCCGCGCGTTAGGGACTTCAGAGGCCTTAGTAAGGATTCCTTTGATGGCCGTGGAAATTACACTATTGGCATTAAGGAGCAATTAATTTTCCCCGAAATCAATTATGACAAAGTTCTGAAGATTCGCGGCATGGACATTGTAATTGTTACCACTGCCAAAACCGACGAGGAAGGCCGTGAACTCTTGAGTTTACTTGGCTTGCCTTTTAGGAAACAGTAAAGGAGTAAAACTATGGCTAAAAAATCATTAAGAATCAAAACCCAAAGAAAAGCGAAATTCAAAGTTCGCACATATACTCGTTGCGAGCGTTGTGGAAGACCGCACGCCGTATTGCGTAAATTTAAATTATGCCGTATCTGCTTTAGAGAACTAGCGCACAAGGGCCAAATCCCGGGCGTTACTAAAGCTAGCTGGTAATTTATATTGGAAGGAGGCCATCTAAATGGTAATGACTGATCCAATTGCTGATATGCTTACACGTATTCGTAATGCCAATCAAAGAAAGCATGAATATGTCGAGATTCCAGCATCTAAACTTATGTATGAAATATTAAAAGTGATTAAAAACGAAGGTTACATCTATGATGTCGAGTTCATCCCCAATGATAAACAAGGCATTTTGAAGGTAACACTGAAATATACTGAGCAAAAAGACAGAGTAATCAAGGGGTTAAAGAGAATTTCCAAGCCCGGACTCAGAATTTATGCGAAAGCGGCGGAAATGCCTAAGGTATTAAACGGCTTAGGTATTGCCATTGTATCTACATCAAACGGAGTCATGACTGACAGCGAAGCCCGGAAACTTAATATCGGTGGCGAAGTCCTGGCCTATGTTTGGTAGTAAGGAGGAAGAATATGTCACGAATCGGAAATAAATCTATTAAGCTGGAACAAGGCGTAACGGTAACCGTCAGCCCCGATAATCTGGTAGAAGTAAAAGGTCCGAAAGGGACGATTTCCTATACTTTTCATAAGGACATCAAGGTTGAAGTTGAGGGCGATGAAGTAAAAGTCATTCGTCCGAGCGACTCAATCCAACATCGTGAGTTGCACGGAACCACAAGGTCGCTCCTTGACAATATGGTTCAAGGTGTAACCGCAGGTTTTTTGAAAATCCTGGAGATTCACGGAACCGGATATCGGGCTACTTTAAGAGGAAATACTCTGGTGGTTAATGCCGGTTATTCTCAACCGAGAGAACTGGCGATTCCGGAAGGAATTACTGTTAATGTTCCGACCCCAACAGAAATCCAAGTGAGCGGCATTGACCGTCAGGCTGTTGGTCAGTTTGCGGCAGAAATCAGAAGTATCAGAAAGCCGGAACCTTATCTCGGTAAGGGTATCAGGTATCGAGGCGAAGTCGTACGCCGCAAAGAAGGAAAGAAAGCTAAGTAAGAAGGAGACGAAAAGGAAATGATTAATAAAAAATCTCGTAATGATGCTCGTATACTCCGTCATTTGCGAATCAGACAAAAAATCCAAGGCACGTCTTCTAAACCGCGATTGAGTGTGTTCCGTTCTAATTCCCACATTTATGCTCAAGTGATAGATGACGAAAAAGGCATCACTTTGGTAAGTGCATCCAGCATTGACAAAGAATTAAAATTAGAAAAGGGCTCGAATATCGAGGCTGCTAAACAAGTTGGGGCCTTGGTTGCGAAGCGAGCTTTGGAAAAGAAAATTGAGAATGTGGTTTTTGACCGCGGCGGATATTTATTCCACGGCCGAGTCAAAGCGTTGGCTGATGCCGCCAGAGCCGCAGGCTTGAAGTTCTAGGAGGATATAAGAATGCGTCAAGATAAAAGAAAAAGAAATTTTCAAGTTCAAGAAAAGCAATTTGAAGAAAGAGTAGTTAGTATAAATCATATTGCAAAGGTTGTTAAAGGCGGTCGTCGTTATCGTTTTAACGCCGTTGTCGTCGTTGGCGACAAAAAAGGAAGAGTCGGAATGGGAACCGGAAAGGCAATTGAAATTCCCGATGCCATCAAAAAGGCGGTTGAGGATGCGAAAAAGAATCTGATCAAGGTTCCTGTAATTAACGGGACAATTCCTCACGAAATTACCGGCGTTCATGGTGCCGGGCGAGTATTCTTAAAGCCTGCTGTTCAAGGAACGGGAGTTATTGCCGGCGGACCGGTCCGTGCGGTTGTGGAACTGGCCGGAATTGAAAACATTGTTTCTAAATCTTTGGGTTCAAATACTCCGGTAAATATTGTCAGAGCCACAATTAACGGCTTAAATGAACTCAGAACTGTTGAAGATGTTGCCTTGCTTAGAGATAAGAAACCTGAGGAGATAATAGGATAGTATGAAAGAAAAGTACATAACTATTAAACTGAAGAAAAGTCCGATTGGACGTAAACCTAATCAAGTGAAAACATTGAAAGCTCTAGGCTTAACCAAGATTAATCAGGAAGTAAAACGCCCTGATAATGAAGCTGTTCGAGGAATGATTGCTACTGTCAGTCATTTAATCGAAGTATTATAGGAGGCGCATATGAAATTACATGAATTACAACCGGTTCCAGGTGCGAGAAAAACGCGGAAACGTGTCGGCCGCGGAACGGGCAGCGGAATGGGAAAGACCAGCACTCGCGGACATAAAGGTCAAAATTCTAGAAGCGGTGGCGGTGTCAGACTCGGTTTCGAAGGTGGCCAAACCCCTTTATTCAAGAGATTGCCCAAACGCGGATTCACTAACATTAACCGCGTTGAATATAATATAGTTAATCTAGAACAGTTGAATGATTTCAAAGAGGGAACAAAGGTTGATTCTAAAAAACTAGTTAAAAAAGGCTTAATCAAAGAAAATAACAAAAAGATTAAGATTTTAGGAAATGGCAAACTGAATGTAAAATTAACTGTTGTCGCACACAAGTTTTCTAAATCAGCTGAAAAAGGGATTCTCGAGGCTGGTGGAACAATCGAGGTGATTTAAATGGCAATCAAAAACAAGAAAGTAATATTAAGTGTTCTGTATACGGCCTTAATTTTGCTTATCTGGCGACTTGCTTATCACATCCAAATCCCATTACTTGACAGAACTTTAATTACTTCAAGAGAATCGATGTTCGGCTTTTTGGATGTATTTAGCGGCGGCGCCCTATCCAACTATTCAATTGTTGCTTTGGGTGTTTCCCCCTACATTACCGCATCCATTGTCGTTAACTTATTACAAATGGACATCGTGCCGGCCTTTAAAGAATGGGCTGAAGAAGGGGAAGTCGGAAAGAAAAAGCTTAATCAGGTTACCAGATATCTGGCCCTGGCTCTTGCTTTTATTCAAGCGCTGACCATCACTTTGGGTATTACTGCTTATTATGGCGGCGATATCTTCCAAATCGGTGTTGAGGTCAATGCGTTTGGTTATGTCTTTCTCGCTCTCATTATGACTGCCGGAACTGCATTTGTTTTATGGCTTGCGGAAAAGATTACAATGAAAGGAATCGGTAACGGGACTTCGATGTTTATCGTCGCCGGTATCGTTGCAGGGTTCCCGACTATGATTAACGACCTTCTCAAACTATATATCCTTAATCCTGAGGGTAATTCCGTGGGTGATATTTTTATCTTTTTCGGCGTAATATTAATATTGATATTGATTATTGTTGGCATTGTCTTTATGGAAGCAGCCCAAAGAAAAATACCGATTCAGTATGCGAATCGTCCTGCATCCGCTCAATTCCGCGGTCGCTCCGATTCCAACATTCCGATTAAACTGAATTCGGCTTCCGTAATTCCAGTTATTTTTGCCAGTACATTAATGAGTTTGCCGACAACGGTTGTTAACTTCTTAGACCCAACCCCGGTAACTTATTGGATCAATCAAATCTTTAATTATACCGAACCAATCGGGTTTGCGGTATATATCATTTTAATTTTCATCTTCTCGTTCTTCTATTCATTCTTACAAATGAATCCGGAAAAGATTTCCGAGAATTTACAGAAGCAAAACGCTTATGTGCCCGGAATCAGACCGGGAGCGGAAACTGCATCCTATATTTCTCGGGTTTTGTTTAAAATAACCATTATCGGCGCAACTTATCTCTCGCTTGTTGCTTCGATTCCGATTATTATGGGTTATATTTTTGAACTTCCGGCTACGGTTAGGCTTGGCGGAACCAGCTTAATCATTGTTGTCGGTGTTGCTATTGAGACAGCAAAACAACTGAAGACCCAAAGTCAAGAAAGACAATATCGGGGCTTCATGGATTGATTGAGGTAATATGCGATTATTGATAATGGGTCCACCGGGAGCCGGAAAAGGCTCTCAGGCGGAACTAATTAAAAAGCATTTTTCGCTTCCCCATATTTCAACCGGAGATATGTTTCGGGAAGCAATTGCCAAGAAAACACCGACGGGACTTCTTGCAAAGTCATACATTGATAAAGGCGAGCTTGTCCCCGATGAAGTTACGATTGAACTGGTTCGCGGAAGGCTTCAGGAACCGGATGCTGAACAAGGCTTCCTTCTTGACGGCTTTCCCAGAACCATTATCCAAGCTGATATGTTAGAAGAAATATTAAAAGAAAACCAAATTAGGATTGATCTTGTTATTAATTTGGTTGTAGAAGATGAGGTTTTAATTAAAAGAATATCCGGTCGTCGCATCTGCAAATCCTGCGGAGCTACTTATCATGTTGAAACGAAGAAGCCGAAAGTGATTGATAGATGTGATGAATGTCAAGGAGAATTGTTCCAACGCGCCGATGATAACGAAGAAACGGTTAAGAATCGGCTTGACGTTTATTACCGGCAAACGGAACCTTTACTTTCCTATTACCGAAAGAAAGGTTTACTGAAAAATATTGATGGAGAAGGAAGCATTGAGGCAATCTTTGCTGAGATTAAAGCGATTTTGGGAGGAATTTAATGATTTCAATTAAAAGTCAAAGGGAAATCGAGTTGATGAAAGAAGCCGGTAGAATTGTCGCTCTGGCATTTAAAAAGATTGAAGAAGCGATCAAACCCGGAATATCAACCTATGACTTGGATAAAATCGCCGAAGAAACGATTCGGGAGCATGATGCCACACCATCTTTTAAGGGCTATAACGGCTTCCCTGGATCGATATGTGCTTCCATAAATAATGTCGTTATTCACGGCATACCAAGTAAGGAAATTATTTTAAAACATGGTGATATTATTTCTATAGATATCGGTGCATGTTACAAAGGCTATCACGGCGACAGCGCTAAAACCTTTGCTGTCGGCGAAATCAGCGAAGCAAGAAAGAAGCTTCTTGAAGTGACTGAACAAGCACTGTATGCCGGGCTTGCCTTCGCCAAACCTGCTAACCGATTATCCGATATTTCGCATGCAATCGAACAATATGTTATAAATAATGGTTTTAGCGTTGTTAAAGACTTCACCGGACACGGAGTCGGTCGTAAACTTCATGAAGATCCGATGATCCCCAATTTCGGTAGCCCCGGTTTCGGTCCCGTTTTAAAACCGGGTATGACTTTGGCTATCGAACCGATGGTAAATATGGGAAGCTTTGAAGTTGAAATTCTTGATGACGACTGGACAACGGTGACACGGGACGGATCTGATTCGGCTCATTTTGAACACACCATTGTGATTACGGATACCGGATATAACATCTTAACAAAGGAGGGCGAGTGAATGTCAAAAGGCGATACTATAGAAGTAAGAGGGACAGTTACAGAAGTCCTTCCCAATACGATCTTTAGGGTCACATTGGAGAACGGGCATCAAATTTTGGCTCACGTTTCTGGTAAAATTCGTATGAATTTCATAACCATTTTACCAGGTGATAAAGTAACTGTTGAACTTTCACCATATGATTTAACACGTGGCCGCATTACTTATCGTCATAAGTAATTTTCCGAAATAAAGGAGGAAATATAATGAAGGTTAGACCATCAGTAAAACCAATTTGTGATCAATGCAAAGTGATTAAACGTCACGGAAAAGTTATGGTTATTTGTAAAAATCCAAAACATAAACAAAAACAAGGATAATCAGGAGGTGCAAAAATGGCACGTATAGCAGGCGTAGATATTCCTAGAGATAAACATATAGATATAGCACTAACATATATTTACGGTATCGGGCGACCCACTGCAATCAAGATTTGCGAAAATGCCAAAGTCGATACTGAAAAAAGAGTTAGAGATTTAACCGAAGAAGAACTTGCGGCTATTCGTCGTGAAGTTACCGGATATAAAGTGGAGGGTGATTTGCGTCGTGAAGTCGCAATGAATATCAAAACATTAATGGAGATTGGCAGTTATCGCGGTATCCGTCATCGGAGAGGTCTTCCTGTCCGGGGTCAAAACACCAGATGCAATGCCCGTACACGCAAGGGCAAAGCTAAAACAGTTGCCAATAAGAGAAAATAATAAAAGGAGATTGAAATTATGGCACGTAAAACAAGAAAACGCAGAGTCAGAAAGAATATACCTAATGGCGTGGCTCATATTCATTCTACTTTTAATAATACGATTGTTACGATTACCGATTCGGCCGGTAATGCGATTGCATGGAGCAGTGCCGGTGCATTAGGTTTCAAAGGAAGTAAAAAGTCTACTCCCTTCGCAGCCGGAATGGCTTCAGAAGCAGCCGCAAAGGCCGCCTTGGAAAGTGGAATGGTAAAGGTAGAGGTATCAGTTAAGGGCCCGGGTCCCGGACGCGAAGCAGCAATTCGCTCTTTGCAGGTTGCAGGGTTGGAAATTACATCGATTAAAGATGTCACTCCGATTCCTCATAATGGTTGCAGGCCGCCGAAGAGACCTCGCGGTTAATACCGGGGATTAGTAAAGGAGGAAACGAATGAGAAAATTTGAATTCATCAAACCTCAAACAAGCGTTGAATATAAAGAAGGCGATAACTACGGTAGGTTTGTCATCACACCCTTAGAAAGGGGGTATGGCATCACCCTTGGTAATGCTTTACGGAGAGTTTTGCTTTCTTCTATGCCGGGAGTCGCGATTGTAGCCGTAGAAATCGAAGGTGTTGAACACGAATTCATGGCAATTGACGGCATTCTTGAGGATGTTACAGAAATTATTTTGAATCTGAAGAATGTTCATATGACAATTGCGGAAGAGGAATTGTTTAAAGCAATACCTAATGAAAACCCGGAATTGTTTGAGTTGTCGATTGATGTGGAGGGGGAACGGGTCGTTACTGCTGGCGACTTAGAAAAGAGCAGCGAATTGATCATCGTGAATCCGGAACAAGTAATTGCAACTCTGGAAAAGAACGCCCGATTCAAAGCCAGATTCTTTGCAAGACGCGGAATCGGATATGTCAGCGCCGAAGAAAATAAAATTTTCTGTAAAGATAAAGCGGGTAATATCATAATTAGCCGTATCGCTATCGACGCTATTTATACACCGATTTCGAAAGTCAAATACGATGTTGAAAAAACAAGAGTTGACGAAAATGTCGATTATGATAAATTGACATTGGAAGTTTGGACAAACAAAGTCATCAGCCCTGTTGATGCCGTCTCGCTTGCTTCCAAATTCTTAATCCAACATTTTGATGTCATCTCGCAGTTGAATGAATATATCAACGAACAAGATTATATGTATGAACGTGAAGAGAAAGTCCAGAACAAAAAGCTTGAAAAGAAAATTGAAGATCTTGACTTATCAGTGCGTTCTTATAACTGTCTGAAACGGGCCGGTATCAACACTGTCGGCGAACTGACCCAAAAAACTGAAGAAGAAATGATGAGAGTTCGGAATCTGGGTCGAAAATCCCTAAAAGAAGTTGTCACAAAACTACGCGAGATTGGATTGGACCTACGTCGTTCCTATGATACCGATTATGATTATTCGGAAGATACAGAGGATGACGCCGACATTTCATCCGAAGATTTGGATTAATATTTCCTAAAAGGAGGATTCTATAATGGCATTAGGATATAGCAAATTAGGCCGTAACAGCGCCCAACGCAAAGCATTGCTTAGAGATTTGCTGACCGATTTGATCATTTATGAACGGATTGAAACAACGCTTACAAAAGCAAAAGAATTAAAACGACTTGCCGACAAAATGGTGACATTAGGTAAGGCTAACACTCTTTCTGCACGCGTTCGAGCTGCAAAAATGGTCAGATTTGAACATACAGATGAAAGCAAAGAACAATTCGCCATTCAAAAACTATTTTCTGAGATTGCGGAAAAATATAAAGATCGCAACGGCGGTTATACCCGCGTCTTAAAAACGGGTCCGCGTCGGGGTGATTCCGCACCAATGGCGATTATTGAATTTGTT
>JGI24503J29689_10035939_pt1 | contig 14403 bp, 7 predicted proteins | sample BioPla3RNA2_FD_29689 | JGI IMG/M metagenome (IMG submission 29689)
TGTATGGTTGCGCCGCTGCGCGGGCAAATTGTGCCGGTTTGATGTGAAATATCGCTTTTGCACGACTTTGGCACCCAAATCCGATAGTCATTTTACACAAACAAATACAGACAGAATTGTATTGTGGTAAATGAATAAAACGACCGGTACACTCAAGCCAGGTCTTGCCGGGAAACCATTATGCTTGGCGACAGAATCATTGACATTCACCGGCCAAAGGCCAACGCTGCGGCACAGGACTGCGGCTTGCCGGCTGATGGCTGTTGATTTTTGATTGCCGGTTACAGCCGGAACTCAAGCCTCTGGTGCGGCACGGTAGAGCGCATCTCAAAATCATGGCAGGAGGAAGAACCCCATTATGGAAAGAACGAAATTTACAAAGCTATGCGCTTTTCTCCTCGCATTGTCATTTCTGATACCCGGTGGCATGGTAGCCGCCGCGGCAGATGACACCGATTCAAGCTCGGTGACAGACAAGACGATTGACGATGTCAGGGAGCAGCTTAGTGCGATTTCGTATGATGAGTACAGCTCAAAGTATGCCAATGTTGGCAGAGCCGAGCGCGAAATCGTCATAAACGGTGTCGACTATGACAAGGAAAACACAACTGCCGCTGTTTATGCTGATACATATGACGGCGTGGAGGCGCTTTATACGCCCGACACCGGCACGGTTTCCTGGAAGGTATCGATACCCGAGACTGCAAAGTACAGCATGATAGTAGAGTTTTATCCCGTCGTGGCCAAGTCCACTTCGGTTCAGCGCGTGCTGAGGATAGACGGCAGGATTCCCTTTGCCGAGTCGCGCTATATCACTATTTCAAAGAACTGGAAAAACGAATACCATGAGGGCGAGATAAAGGTCGGGAAGAATGAGAATCCGGACGATTATCTCGCTGCTGCAAGTGCAGCCGGAATAACCGCCAAGGCCGAGGCCAGGGAAGACGGGACCTACATACTTTATTCGTTCCCCGAGTACTGGACGGCCGAGTCGTCAAAGCTGGTCGACGAAAACATAATACGATACTTCAGGCTGGATATCGACCGGAACGAAATACGCAACACTATGTACCAGCAGCCCAAGTGGTCTGCCCTTGAGATGCGGGATATTGACGGCTTTTATCCCGAAAGCTTTGAATTTGTGTTTACCGCCGGCGAGCATCAGATTTCGCTTGAGGCGGTTAACGAGCCTTTGGCTATAAAAGCCATAAGGCTTGTGCCCCATGAGGATTTGGTTCCCTATGAGGAATACAGAAGCCGCTATGCAAACGAGCCCTACGGCACCGACAAAATCAAGATAGAGGGTGAATATACTTCGGCGATTTCCTCTCAGACCATTTACCCGGTCGAGGACAGAGCCGGCGCTATAAACTCGCCGACCGATACTTCAAGGACGGTTCTCAACACCATAGGCGGCGATAAATGGCAGACCTCGGGGCAGTGGGTTGAATACAGCTTCCGCCCGAGCACCGACGGCATATACCGGGTTGTGTTCAGGTTCAGGCAGAACATTCTTGACGGAATCTTTACCTCACGCGCAATGTATATCTACAGCGAGGGGCTCCAGGAGGGCGAGAAGGGCTATTACAACGGCATCCCCTTCAAGGAAGCTGCCGAGCTGGTCTTTAATTACTCTACAGACTGGCAGACCGGGTCGCTTCAGTACCCGATTAAGATTGAAGACGAAGAAGGCACCCTAAAAACCGAATATCGCGACATTGAGCTCTACTTCAAGGGCGGCGTGACCTATACGGTTAGATTCCAGGTCACGCTCGGAGCCATAGGAAGAATTGTGCGTCAGCTTAACGAGTCGCTGCTCTCGATAAACAACGACTATCTCTCGATTCTGAAGCTGACCGGCGCAAACCCCGACCCCTACCGCGATTACGGTTTTTACCGCATAATGCCGGATACCATAATAGACCTCAAGGTTCAGGCGCTTGTCCTTGAGAAAATTGCCGACGAGCTTGCCTCAACCGCAGGAGTTAAGAGTACAAACGTCGCAACCCTTACCAAAATAGTCTGGCTGCTGCTCCGTATGAACGGTTCCGAGGACCAGGTTGCGCGCAACCTCAGCAACCTGAACAGCTATCTCGGAACGCTGGGTACGCTACTCAGCAACGTCAAGACCCAGCCGCTGCAGCTTGACTACCTGATAATCCAGTCGCCCGAAGAAAAGGTTCCGAAGGCAAAGCCGAACTTCTTTGAATCCTTCGCGCATGAAATTTCCAGCTTTATTATGAGCTTCATACGCAACTATGACCGTATGGGAGCTACAGAGGCCTCACAGAGCAAGGACGCCATCGAGGTCTGGCTGGCCACTGGACGCGACCAGGCTCAGGTGGTCCGCAACCTCATCAACAATGACTTTACGCCGCAGTTCGGACACCCGGTCAACCTGAAGCTGATTTCGGGCGCGACGCTTTTGCCCTCAATACTTGCGGGCAGGGGGCCGGATGTATACATAGGCCTTGGCGAGGACAATGTTATAAACTACGCAATACGCGGAGCCCTGATGAACGTCGAGAACTATGAGGGCTTCTATGATATTGCCATAAACGAAGAAACCCGCGAGTTCAACGAGGCAGCGATGCTGGTTCTCGGCATTTCCGACGCCGACGGTAATTACCATTATTATGGGCTTCCCGAAACGCAGCACTTCCCCATGATGTTCCTGCGAACCGATATCCTGTCCGACCTGGATATAGATATTCCGAGAACTTGGGACGACCTGCTTGAAGCCGTTCCGATACTTCAGGCAAACAACATGCAGATAGGACTCAACTCGAGTCTTTCGCCCAACTACGGTGGCTCGGTTGCCAACGCTCCGCCTCCGGATTACAGAATATTCCTCTACCAGATGGGCGGCACGCTTTTCGCTGATGACGGCATGAGAATAAATCTCGACTCGGATTTAGCACTCAAGGCCTTTGAGAAGATGTGCAACATGTTCACCATGTATTCTTTCCCCTACAAATACGATTTTGCCAACCGCTTCAGGACCGGTGAGATGCCGATAGGCATATCTTCGTATACCAGCACGTATAACCTGCTTGTGGTTTATGCTACTGAAATCAAGGGACTCTGGCAGTTCGTGCCGCTGCCCGGTTTTGAAGATGAAAACGGCAACATCGACAACACCACGGTTTCCACGGTGTCGGCTATAGTCATGATTGTCGGATGTGATAACGAGGAAGGCGCATGGGAGTTCATGAAATGGCATGCCGGCGCCGATTGCCAGAGCGCGTATGCCAATGAAATGGTTGCGATTCTCGGAGATTCGGCAAAGCACCCGACCGCCAACATCCACGCGCTCGAGAGCCTGCCCTGGACCACCGAGGAATACAATAACGTCAGCCTCCAGTTTAACAGACTCGCGTCGATTCCCAACTATCCCGGCTCCTACATAATCACCCGTTACGTCAAATTCGCATACCTGGATGCCTACAACGACAACAAGGACCCGGTCGAAAGAATTCAGAACTATGTTCCGATTATCAACAAGGAGATAATCAAAAAGCGGCTCGAATTTGACCTTGAAGTGCTTGAGCTCGGACAGACTCTGGCCGAGAAGAGAATAGACCAGGTGTTGTGGCTCCTTGATAAGATTGAGGCATCGCTTTCATATTCCGCTGCATACGCCGAGGCAATACACGGAGTGCGCTATGCAATTGAGAGCGAAGAGCCTGCGGCAATGATTGTGTCGGCCGAAGCCATCACAAACATACTGAATACGCTTGACCCGACTGGCTCTATTGTTGACAATGAGATAGACGCCGTCAAGAAGGCAAAGAACTGCTTTGCTTACGATGTGTACAAATATACCGATGATTTTGCAACCCTTATCTATTACACGGCAAAATTTACAAACGAAGCAGGTAAGGCGCTTATTTCATACATACATTAATTTTTCAATGAAATCAATGAAATCTATGTAAGGAGAGAGAACACATGTCGCAGAAAACGGCTGGAGTGCGAGCTGTAGCCCGTAAGGATATGACGCGCAGGCAGTGGATATGGAAAGAGATGAAGCGCAACAAGGTGGGCTATATCATGGTTGCGCCCTACATGATTCTTTTCACGATATTCACCGTCATACCCGTGCTGTTGTCAATGGTGATAAGCTTCACCGACTTCAACATGCTGCAGTGGCCGAATTTCGTATTCCTTGACAACTATATCAACCTGTTCCTCGATGACGACATTTTTCTTATAGCCGTTAAGAACACCTTCATTTTCGCGGCTATTGTGGGGCCGGCATCCTATCTGATGTCCTTCCTTGTCGCCTGGTTCATAAACGAGCTGCCGCCGAAAATCAGGGCCGTCGTCACGCTCATATTCTATGCGCCCTCAATTTCGGGTGAGGTCTACATGATTTGGAGGACACTCTTTTCGGGCGACTCGTACGGCTGGGTCAACGCGACACTGTTGCGGCTTGACATAATAACCAAGGAGATTCAGTTCTTTGAAGATAAAGACTGGGTTATGCCACTGTGTATTGTGGTTGCACTTTGGCTTTCGCTGGGCACCACCTTCCTGGCCTTCATCGCCGGCCTGCAGGGCGTGCGGCGTGAGCTTTACGAGGCCGGGGCGGTTGACGGTATCAGAAACCGCTGGCAGGAGTTGTGGTACATAACACTGCCCGAAATGAAGCCCCAGCTCATGTTCGGAGCTATTATGTCGATTACCAGTTCGTTCGGGTTCGGCGCGGTTGTCACCAACCTTTGCGGCTACCCGTCGGTTGACTACGCGGCGCACACTATTATGCACCACCTTGACGACTACGGGCACTTGCGGCTTGAAATCGGATATTCTTCGACGATAGCGGTTGTGCTTTTCGCAATAATGATTGGCGCAAACCTCTTGGTTTCGAAATTAATTTCAAAGGTGGGACGGTAATATGGCAAAGCTTAGAACAAGAAAGCATAGAGTGGTTCTCAGCCGTTCGGCCGGCGGAGACACCGGCATTACGATACTGCTGACATTTCTTGGGGCGTTTATGCTCCTGCCGATGCTCTATGCTATAATGCAGTCGCTAAAGCCCCTGGATGAACTTTGGAGGTTCCCCCCGAGATTCTATGTCACAAAACCCACCTTAAAGAATTTCAGGGACCTGTTCGTCCTGATGAATACGGCCTGGGTACCCTTTTCAAGGTATCTGTTCAACACCATGTTCACATCGATTGTAGGCACCACTGGGCACTTGTTTATCGCCTCGATGGCCGCGTATGCCATGGCGAAAATCCCCATGCCGGGCGGCAGAGCGATGTTCAGGACGGTGCGGATGTCGCTCATGTTCCATTCGACGGTAACCGCCGTGACCAGCTTCATTATAATGAGCGCCTTCGGGTGGATAGACACATATCTTGCAATTATCTTTCCGGCGCTGGTCTTTACGCTCGGCCTTTACCTGATGAAGCAGTTCATGGAATCAAACGTTACTGATTCGGTGCTTGAGAGCGCCCGGATAGACGGCGCCTCGGAGTTCAGAATCTTCTGGGTCATTGCAATGCCGATGGTAAAACCCGCTTGGTTGACGCTTATCATCTACTGCTTCGAGAGGCTCTGGAACGCAGGGGTTTCGATTTATATACATTCAGAGCAGCTCAAATCCTTCAACTACGCTATTCACCAGATAATGGCGGGCGGAATCAAGCGTGCAGGAGCCGCCGCCGCCGCTACTGTTGTTATGATGGTTGTGCCTATTTCGGTGTTCGTTATTACGCAGTCGAACATCATTGAGACAATGGGCTCCAGCGGAATGAAAGACTAAAGGGGGAGGTGAGAAAAATGAAGAAAGCTGCCTCGATTCTGTGCCTTTTGTTTGTGCTTATCCTGCTCTTTTCAATTCCGATAAGCGCGGCAAAGCCCTATCAGACCTATACCTACAGCGCAGACCCCCCGAAGATGACCTACGCGCAGTATTCGCCCGACGCCTATACGCCGCTGATGACGGTTGACTCAACCTATATGGGGCTTGACGAGGCCATTTCCGACCCGCGGGATATTTTTGTCGACGACAGGATGAACGTATACATCGCCGACGCAAAGAACAACCGGATAGTTGTGCTTGACCGCTACTACAAGCTAAAGTTCATTATCAAGGAGTTCATCAACGAATTCGGCATTGAAGACGAGTTCACGGCGCCTTCGGGCGTGTTTGTCACCAAGGATACCATCTATGTCTGCGACACCGATGCCAACCGGATTGTCACCTTTGACCGTGACGGCAATTACAAGAAGATAATCCCGCAGCCCGAGAGCAACCTGTTTGAAAACGATGCGGTCTACAAGCCTATAGCCGTCGCCGTCGACCAGTACGACAGAATCTATGTCGTTTCCTCGACCACATACGAGGGCATTATTGTCATGACATCGGACGGCGAGATGACCGGCTTTATAGGCGCTCAGGCGGTCACCATTTCAAAATGGGAGATTCTGTGGATGAGATTCCAGACCGCCGAGCAGAGGGCCCTGACCGCCTCCTTCATACCCACCGAGTTCAACAATATCACCATTACCCAGGATGGCTTCATCTACGCTACTATCGCGTCGATAGAGGATTCTCAGGTCAGCAGCTTTATAAACGGCGGGAGCAGCAAATACTCGCCGGTTAAAATGCTCAACGCCGCCGGCGATGAAATTATGAGGCGGAACGGCTTTCAGGCGCCGGCCGGTGAAATCAGATTTGACAGAATGAACATGGAATCTATCACCGGACCCTCCAAACTGGTTGACGTTGCGGTGGGACCCGAGAAGACCTGGTCGATAATCGATGAAAAAAGAAGCAAGATATTCACCTATGACTTTGACGGCAACCTCCTTTTCGCCTTCGGAAACGACGGCTCGCAGCTCGGAAATATCAAGACCATAAGGGCCGTTGCATATCAGGGCGACGCGCTCCTGGTGCTTGACAGCAACTTTAACAGCTTTACGGTCTTTGAGAGGACCGAGTACGGCAATATCCTGATTCGTGCACTGGCCGATGAAAACGCGCGCCGCTACAGCAAGGCGGTTGAGGGCTGGACCGAGATACTTAAGCGAAACATCAACTTCGACACCGCCTATATCGGTATCGGCAAAGCGCTCTACAGGAGCGGCGAGTACGATAAGGCTATGGCCTACTACAGGGCGGCCTATGACACCACAAACTACTCGGAGGCCTACAAGGAGGTCCGCAAGGCCTGGATTTCCAGGTTCGTGCTGCTCATACCGGTAATTATTATCGTCATTGTTGTGGCATGTACCAAATTCATGCAGTATGCGTCCAAGGTCAACAGGCGCGCGGCAACCGCCGGGGGCAAACGCACCTTCAAGGAGGAGCTGCTCTACGCTTTCCATGTAATCTTTCATCCCTTTGATGGCTACTGGGACTTAAAGTATGAAAAACGTGGCTCAATGCGCGCGGCCGTGGTGATAATTCTGGCTACCATAATGACATATTACTATGACTCTATAGGCTCAGGCTATATAGTAAACCAATACGGCTTTTACAATTCGATAATGTCGGTTGCAATCAACAGCGTGCTGGCGCCTCTGTTCCTGTTTGCAACCGCGAACTGGTGCCTTACAACCCTGTTTGACGGCGAGGGAAGTTTCAAGGATGTTGTAGTAGCAATCTCATATGCACTTATCCCGTTGATTCTCACTCAGATTCCGGTCACAATCATGTCGAACTTGGTGACAGTCGAGGAGGTAAACATCCTGAATCTGGTTACGACTATAGGAGTTATCTGGACCGGCATTTTGGTGTTCCTCGGCATGATGGTAACCCACGATTATTCACTTTTCAAAGGCGTCACAACAACCATCGGAACGATTATCGGCATGGTGTTTATAATGTTCTTCGGAATATTGTTTGCGACCCTCCTTGGAAAGCTTGTGAGCTTCGTCACCAACATCGTCCTTGAAATCGGTTACCGAATATGAGTTGCGGAAAGAGAGGTATTAATATAATGAATAAATTTATCAAAACAATATCCCTGCTCTTGACTGCAATAACGCTGCTTGGCAGCCTTTCGTGGTTGTCGGTAATCGGAGTATCTGCTACGTCCTCGAAAGAAAAGGATGAAGGTCCTACCATCGAGGAAATTCTTGAGGGATATTTGACCAAAAAGTACGATACCCCCGAGGCGAAGCTCTCCACAATGGAACTCAGGCTCGAAAAAGACGGGTACGAGCTCTGGGTCGACAAGCAGAGCGGTGAAGTTGCGACGGTAGATCAGGCAACCGGCCAGATATTGTTTTCAAATCCTTATGATATTGCCACCTCACACGGCTCTGCCTCCACAAAAGAACAGATTATGTCGCAGATTCATGTCAGGTATATTGACAATGACACCGAAAAATCCTTCTTCAGCTTTGTCGAGGCGGCCTACAGAGGGCAGATTAAGGTAAAGAACATCAAAAACGGCATCCGTGTCGAGTATACGCTCGGCCGCGAGGAAACCAGAATGCTGGTTCCCAGGCTTATCAGAAGAGACCGTTTCGAAACCTTAATCCGCGATGTTGCCGCGGCCGAGCTCGGAGAGGAAAACTTCACCTTCAAGAAACTGGATGCTTACTATTCGTTAAAAGACCCTGACGAGCTCTATTCAGACCGGGCAAGGGCGGAGCTGCATGCAGCATTTCCGATTACCAAGAGGATGGCGGTTTATATCTTTGACCCCACGGCGTCTGAGACCGAAATTCGCAAGATTGAGGAAATAATCAAGACATACTGTCCGCTGTATACATACGAGATGCTTGATGAAGACCATGAAATTACCGAATTTGAGGGTACAGACCGCGCGCCCGCACTCTTCAAAATGGCACTTGAGTACACGCTTGACGAGTACGGCGTGAGCGTCAGGCTGCCGGCAAACGGCATACGTTTTGACGAATCTCAATATAAGCTTGAGTATATTAGCATACTTCCGTACATGGGCGCCGGCGCAAGCTATTCGGCGGCCGACAAAACGAAAACCCAGACCGGCTATACCTTTTTCCCGGACGGCTCTGGCTCGCTTTTCAGGTTTGAGAAGCTTGCGCCCCTGCCGACCACAACCATAGCCGGCAAGGTTTATGGCCCCGACTACGCTTACCAGACGCTTACCGGCTCCAACCAGGAGATAATAAGATACCCCGCATTCGGCATTGTATCGAATGATATTATTTCACAGTATGTCCGAGCCGAAATTGACGGCAAGATTTCGCTTGTGCTGCAGGATGTAATGGTTGACAACGGGTATCTTGCCGTGATAGAGGAGGGCGACGCGCTGACCGATATTTACACCAACCATGCGGCACAGCTGCATAAATACAATTACATGGAGATGCGCGTCTATCCCCGGCCCAAAGACTCCTATAATATGAGAGACGCTATCTCTGTCGGTATGAACACGACCTGGACGGTTGTCTCCTCCAGAAAATACGTGGGCAGCTACAAAGTCAGATATTTCATGCTGACCGATGACAATATCGCCAAGGAAAAGGGCTTTACGAAATATTACGAGGCCTCATGGCTCGGTATGGCGACCGCATACCGCGAGTATCTCGCCAAAACCGGCGTACTCGAGCGGCTTTCCGATGATGATGTCAAGCCCGATATTCCGCTTTACATCGAGACCTTCGGAGCAATTGAGACTATCGAGAAGATACTCTCAATTCCGGTGAGCACAATGGTTCCTCTGACCTCCTTTGAGGATATAAGGACGATGTACGACGAGCTGTCGGCAGACGGCATATCAAATATCAACTTCAAGCTAACCGGCTATGCCAACGGAGGCATGTACTCGTCAATTCCTTACAATCTGAAATGGGAGAAAGCAGTCGGCGGCAAGGATGGCTTCGAGGAGCTTATCGGGTATGCTGAGGAGAAGGACTTCGGGGTTTATCCCGACTTCGACTTTGCCTATGCCTGGAGTGGGCTCAACGGGCTGTTTGACGGGCTCAGCCAAAAGCAGCATTACGCAAAGTCTATTGACAACAGGTACGCCAACCGGCGCGAATACAGCGCGCTCTATCAGACCTTCACGCAAAGGTTCGCATTTTCTTTCAGCATGGTTATCTCGCCAGCTTATTTCAGTCATTTCTATGAAAAGCTGTCCGACAACTATAAAAAGAGTGGCGCAACCTCTATTTCGGTGTCGACGCTCGGCTCATCTCTCAACTCGGATTTTGACGAAAAAGAACCCTACAACCGCGAGGACTCCAAATTCTTCACGATTGAGGCCTTCAAATATCTGGACAGCAATTACGACAGCATTATGACCAGCGGCGGAAATGCCTATACCTGGAAATATGTCGACCACATACTTGATGTGTCGCTCGACTCGAGCCGCTATGTGAGGTCAAGCAACTCTGTTCCCTTTATCGGAACGGTGCTGCACGGCTCGGTTCAGTTTGCGGGCACCCCGCTCAATATGGAGGGCAATATCGGCTACGCAAAGCTGAGGATAATCGAGAACGGCGCCGCACCCTACTTCATACTGTCATATCAGAATCAGACCCTTCTCAAGGAAGACAGGTATTTCAGCAAATACTATTCGGTGCGTTACGATATTTGGCATCGTGAGCTTGTGGACATCTACAACGAGCTCAACAGTCTGCTTGCAGATGTTCAGACAAAACTGATTATCGACCACAAATTCTTCATTGGCGAGCGTATTCCCGATGAGGACGAACTGCAGGCCGACATCCTTGAGGAGATGAACAGAATAGGCAAGGAGCATGCCGACGCCGAGGCCGAGGCCGAAGTCAAGGCAATCAAAGCCATACTTGATGCCAGAATGACCGCCAAAAACAATGCCGCCAAGACCCAGGAGCTTCTTGCCACCGCAATCAAGGCGGCCGACGATGCCGAAGCGTCGATAACGGCTATCGAGGCGGCGCTGCTGGCAATACCCGCGGCCGAGGCCGCAATTGAGGCTGCCATAGAGGCCGAAGCCGAAGCGCTTGAGGCTTATAACGCCGCCAAGGCAGTAGCCGAAGAGGCCAAAGCGGCATACCAAAATGCCCTGTCCAGCGGCGACACCAACCTGATAAATACTACAAGAGATGCATATACGGCAGCTGCCGCAGCCGAAACTTCGGCAAGAGCCGCCCACACCAACGCGCAAAATGCCATAAAGACGGCACAGAATAATTTAACCGCCGCCAACAAGAACCTTGATGATGTTCTCAAGGCCGGCACCGACACGGTGGCTGCTGCAGCGGCGGCGGCTTCAGAGGCAGCGGTTCTCGCGGCCGACGCACGCGTTGCAGCCAGCTTTGTGAACACCGTCGAAAGCGCGACCGCCCAGATAAAACAGTCGGCTCTTGACTACGCGACTCAGGCCGAAAACGCCGCAGCCGAAGCCCTGACATATGCTACAAAGGCCAAAAACAACGCAGCCGCGGCAATAGCCATCAGCTCGGATAAATCGGTGGCAACCCTGATAAACACCGCAAAAACCACTGCAGCATCGGTCGATACAAGAGTGGCCGACGTTGCAATCAAGTATGAGGCCCTGCAAAACGCAATAATAAAGAGTGAGGAAGCCATCGTTGCTGAGGCCGAGGCGCTGCGGATTTATGAAGAAGCGCTGGCGGTTTATGAGGCGGCCAAAGCTGCGGCAGCCCTTTCGACGGCTACCCAGGCCGATAAAGAGGCAGCAACCGAAGCCGGCACCGCGATGAACATGGCAAAGGCCGATTATATCACCGCGCAGTCAAATGCCACCAAAGCATCCAACTCGGTCAATCAAGCATTGACAGCCCTACGCATTTCGCTCCAGAGAGCGCTTGAAACCAAAAACACAGTGCTTGCAACCGCCGATTCGGTGGCAAAAGCCCTGAGTGATGCCTCGGATGCCATCGCCCTGCTCAACACACTTGAAGGTGTCAGCGATACCATCAAGACAGCGGCTACCGACGCATACCTCAGTGCCCAGGAGTTGTCTGTCGAAGTGAACATATTTGTCAATGCCGCAAATGCCAAATACAACGAGGCGGCCGAGCTTGTCAAGGATTATGTGGTTATCGAGGAGCAGCCGGCCGACGACACTCCCACAACCCCGACACCGACGACGCCTGACCCCGTGCCCGGCGAGACCGAAAGCGAAGAATACGTATACACCAAGTATACCAATGACAACGGCAACATTGTTATGGTGACTTATGGCGACCAGGACAATGCCGGCTACTACCTTGCGTACAAGACATTCGTCCTCAACTATAACTTCTTCGACGTGACGGTTGTTATCGAAGGAGTCAGATACACCATACCCGCCTCAGGATATGTTGCATTCTATCATTGATGAAAGAGAGGTACAGTAATGACAAGCGAAGTAAAACTTAAGAATACCGTCAGTAACAAGGGTGCCTCGAAAAAAAGACGCCACGCCTCTCTTGACAAGCGCAAGGCGCGGGCGGGCTGGCTGTTTGTGTTGCCTTTTGTGGTCGGTTTTCTGATTATCTATCTGCCGGTCATATTCGACTCCATAAGGCTCAGTTTTTTCCACATCAAGGTCCTTCCGGGCGGGGGATATACCCTCGACCCGGTCGGATGGGGCAACTACAAAGAGGCACTTTTCGTAGACCCCGACTATGTTCAGACCCTGCTGACAGGCATAAGACAGCTGATATTTGACATTCCCGCGATTATCATGTTCTCGCTGTTTATGGCGGTTCTGCTGAACCAGAAGATGGCGGGACGGGCAGTCTTCCGCGCAATATTCTTTGTTCCGGTTATTCTGGCTACAGGAATTATGGCGTCGATTGATTCCCAGAACATTCTTTCCGAGTACATGGAAGAGGAAGAAGGAATCAATACCGGCACAGGGCAGAGTGCTGCCGCCGAGATAGTCACGGCGATGGACATATCAAACCTGTTCCGAAACATGAGGTTTTTCAGCGGTATGGAGGAGTATGTCGCGACAGCCATCAATAACATCTACGACATAGTCAACCGTTCGGGCGTGCAGATGCTGATATTCCTTGCTGGCCTTCAGTCTATTGACCCGAAGATTTACGAGTCCTGCCAGATAGACGGCGCGACCAGCTGGGAGACCTTCTGGAAGATTACCTTCCCGATGATAAGTCCGATGATTCTGGTCAATGCGGTTTACACGATAATAGACTCATTTACGGCGGGCTCAAATCAGGTGATGCAGTTCATCTCAAGGGTTTATCAAAGACCCGACGGCAACGTGGTGAGCGCAGCAATGTCGTGGATGTACTTCCTGATAGTCATGTTGATAATAGCAGCCGTTGCCGGCCTCATGTCAGCATATGTGTTCTATCAGAGACGCGATACATAAGGAGGCAGAAAGATGAATTCTCAGAACATCGAAAAACCGAGAGTCCTAAAGGAGACCAAAAACAAGATAAGGGTCGAATTTGAGAGAACTCCTCTGCTTGAAAGACTCAAGGTAAAGTTCATCTCGATGCACTTCCTTGTGAGTCTTATATGGTACATCTTCCGGCTGATTCTTCTGATAGGAATCTCATATATCATACTTTATCCCTTCTATACCAAGATAGCCGGCTCGTTCATGATTCCCGACGATTTCGTCAATGTGACGGTTCGGCTCATTCCGACGCAACTCACGCTCAATACCTACAAGCAGATTTTTATTGAGATGGAATACTCCAAGGCGTTTGTCAACACTCTTTTGCTGTCGGGTACAGCCGCCATAATACAGACCTTTGTCTGCTGCTTTATTGGGTACGGGCTTGCCAAATTCAGGTTCAAGGGCGGGAGGATCCTCTTGCTGCTGGTTATTTTAACCCTGATTGTACCTCACCAGACACTCCAGCTCTCGCTTTTCATGAACTTCAGATACTTTGACATTTTCGGCATACTGAAATTTTTGAGCGGCGGCGCTACGGTAGGAGTGGCGTGGATTGACAATATCCTCTCGAAGATAAAGATATTGCCTTTCCCTTACGGACTGACGCTGACCAACACCTTCTGGCCGATGATACTGCTCTCGGCCACCGGCCTTGCATTCAAGAACGGACTTTACATCTTTATGATGCGCCAGTTCTTCCGCGGAGTGCCCGATGAGCTTGAGGAATCGGCATATATTGACGGCTCGGGAGTGGTCAGAACATTTCTTACAATCATAATCCCCCTGTCGATACCCATGATGATTACCGTATTTCTCTTTGCCTTCTCGTGGCAGTGGACGGACTCTTTCTATACCAACCTTTTCTTCACTACAACGCAGACCATACTGATGCCGAAAATCGTCGGTATCCCAAGCACTCTCGAGACCAACTTCGCAGGGCAGAACCTCTACTACGCCGCAATCCGCAATACCTGCGGACTGATGATTATCGCGCCGCTGGTAGTGCTCTTCCTGTTCTGCCAGAAGTTCCTTATCCAGGGCATCGAGCGCTCGGGTATCACAGGCTAATAACAAAACAAACAAAACAAAG